>Ga0228536_1000137_pt1 | contig 188781 bp, 179 predicted proteins | sample SJ1Smetagenome_FD_168611 | JGI IMG/M metagenome (GOLD analysis project Ga0228536, IMG submission 168611) | Enriched culture of PCE-dechlorinating microbial communities from Ithaca, New York, USA - SJ1.S | ecosystem: Engineered > Modeled > Simulated communities (microbial... > Unclassified... | reverse complement strand
AGCGATCACCTTGAGCACGAAGCTGAAGCATTTTGATGCATTCCGAAAGGTTTCATTTTCTAACATCAAAATGCAATTATCTAACATCCACATGCAATTTCTCTAACATGTTTCGTGCAATTTACTTGAATAGACCAACCAGACCTGCCCTTACACGCCCCCCTGTCCTATAGGTCCCACGTGTCCTATAGGTCCAATATGTCCTATTGGTCCTATCCCCGTCCTATAGGTCCTATTCTCTCCTATAGGTCCTATCATTCTTCTCCTTCTTTTTTGTCCCGGCAGCCCTGCGAGAGAATCGAAAGCGCGCCCGAGAGGGATCGAACCTCTAACCTTTGGATTCGTAGTCCAACACTCTATCCAATTGAGCTACGGGCGCGTGATGAGTAATTATAGCGATTTTGCCCTGTATTTTCAACTTCCTTTTGCCGATAACACTTGGAAGGACAGCACGTCCTGAATTTTCGTTGCTTTTTTGGTTCAAAAGGGATTTATTTTTATCCGGAACCGCCAGCAACGAAATTCACCCAGGCATCGCATCACTTCGAACGGGGGTATTACTTGGAAAAACGCAGAAGACTCTCGCAGACTCATCTTATCTTCATCGGCATGCTCGCCGGATTGGTGGTGGGGCTTGCCTTTCCGGCCCTGGGAACGAAGATGGAGGCGCTGAGTACCATATTCATCCGTCTCGTCAAGACAATCATCGTTCCCATCATATTCGCGACCCTGGTCGTCGGTATCGCAAGCCACGCCGACCTCAAGGCGGTGGGCAGGATGGGTGTCAAGGCGATCGTCTATTTCGAGATCGTCACGACCATCGCGCTCTTTCTGGGTCTCCTCGTCGTCAACGTGACGAAGCCCGGCGTCGGCATCGATCTCGGTGACGCGGGATTGCCTGCCGGACTGGGCCAGGCGAAACACATGACCATCAAGGAGATCGTCATAAACATATTCCCCGACAACTTCTTCGAAGCCGCCGCCCGGGGCGACGTTCTGGAGGTGGTCGTTTTCACCATAATCTTTGCCATTGCCTTGAGTCTCATCAAGGAGAAGAAGAAACCCATCATCGAGTTCTGCGAGGCCCTGGCGGAGACGATGTTCAAGTACACCAACATCGTCATGCGCTTTGCTCCCATTGGTGTCGGGGCGGCCATAGCGGTTGTTGTTGCCAGCAAGGGCATCAACGTGCTCCTCAACCTGTGCCTCCTGATAGCCAGCTTTTACGGCGCCATTGTGGTCTTCATGCTGGGTGTACTCCTGCCCGTGGCACTCCTTTTCAAGGTCCCTGTCAGGAGGTTCATTGCGGCCGTCAAGGAACCCGCCGTGATCGCCTTCTCCACGTCCAGTTCGGAGGCGGCGCTGCCGAAGGCGATGGAGAACATGGAGGCCCTCGGGGTGCCCAGGCGGGTCGTCTCCTTTGTCATCCCCACGGGGTACAGTTTCAACCTCGACGGCACCACCATCTACCTTTCCCTTGCATCGATCTTTGCGGCGCAGGCGGCCGGCATAGACCTCAGCCTGTCGCAGCAGCTCCTTATCGGGTTTACCCTGATCTTTGCCAGCAAGGGAGCAGCCGGCGTACCCAGGGCGTCGCTCGTCGTCCTCGCGGGCACACTGGCGTCATTCGGCCTGCCTGTTCAGGCCGTTGCGGTCATCCTCGGCGTGGATACGGTGATGGATATGGGACGAACGGCGGTGAACGTCACGGGCAACTGCCTTGCCACCGTCATCGTGGCGAAGTGGGAGAAGGTATTCGACAAAAAGGAAGAGACCCCCGGGGAAGAGGAAGGGACCCTGGATGATGAAAAGACACTATCGGAGGCGTCGCTATGAGCAATGAAGTGAGGAAGGAACACGATCTTCTTGGCGAGCGGGAGATCCCCGCCGATGCGTACTATGGGGTCCAGACCCTGCGGGCGACGGAGAACTTCCAGATCACCGGTATTCCCCTGTCGAGCTATCCCACGTTCGTGAGCTCGCTGGCCTATGTAAAAAAGGCCGCCGCCCTTGCCAACGGACAGCTCGGGCTCCTGCCTCCGGAGGTGGCGGATGCGATAAGCCGTGCCTGCGACGACGTTCTGGACGGCAGGCACAGGGAGCATTTCATCGTCGACATGATACAGGGCGGGGCGGGCACATCCACGAACATGAACGCCAATGAGGTCATCGCGAACATCGCCCTCGAGAAGCTGGGATATGAGAAGGGGCGGTACGATATCGTCCACCCCAACAACCACGTCAATCTCTGCCAGTCGACGAACGACGTTTATCCAACGGCGATACGGCTGACCCTCATCCTCAAGATCAAAGACCTCGTGGAGGCGATGGACTATCTCCGCTCGGCCTTCGAGAAGAAATCGAAGGAGTTCTCCCACGTCATCAAGATGGGCAGGACGCAACTCCAGGACGCGGTGCCCATGACACTGGGCCAGGAGTTCGGGGCCTGGGCCGTCATGCTCGCCGAGGACATGGACCGGATGAGGGAGGCTGAGGCGCTCGTCAAGGAGATCAATCTCGGAGCGACTGCCATCGGAACGGGACTCAACGCCCATCCCGATTACGCCCCCCTCGTGGCGGAGAAACTCCGCCAGCTCACGGGCATCGATGTCCTCACGTCGGCCGACCTCGTGGAGGCGACGCAGGATTCCGGGGCCTACGTCCAGCTGTCGGGCGTCCTGAAGCGCTTCGCCGTGAAGATCTCCAAGATCTGCAACGACCTGAGGCTCCTGGCGTCCGGTCCCCGATGCGGCCTCAATGAGATCAATCTCCCTCCCATGGCCCCCGGCTCGACCATCATGCCCGGCAAGGTGAACCCCATCATCCCCGAGGTGGTGAACCAGGTCGCCTTTTTCGTGATCGGAAATGACGTGACGGTGAGTTTCGCCGCGGAGGCGGGACAACTGGAGCTCAACGTCATGGAGCCCGTCATGGCCTTCAGCCTCTACAATTCCCTTGTGACCCTGAAGCGTGCCAGCAGGACCCTCGCCGACCGCTGCATACTGGGGATAACGGCAAACAACGACAAATGCCGGGAATACGTTGAATGCAGCATAGGTCTCGTCACGGCTCTCAACCCCTACATCGGCTACGAGCGCTCCACCGAGATAGCCCACGAGGCCCTCGCAACAAACCGCTCCGTCTGCGAGCTCGTCCTCGAAAAGGGCTACCTGAAAAAGGAAGAACTCGACGACATCCTCTCCCCGGAGAACATGATCAAACCGAGATACATGGAAAAGAAATAGAAGAAGGTTCAAGAGTTCAAGGGTTCAAAAGTTCAAGAGCCAAATCCGTCATCCCGGCGAAGGCCGGGAACCAGGATAAACCCTGTTGCAGCAGAAAGCGCACAAAGGATACCGCCGGGACGGTGGAACAGGAGAAGCATTGTCGCGTCTTTTGCCGTTCAGTTGTCATTTGCCGCCGGTTCTTCCTGGTTCCCGGCCTTCGCCGGGATGACGGGAAGCGGGCTTTATCAACAGACTGTTGAACCCTTGAACTTTTGAACCCTTGAACCTTCTTCTTGTCTCCTTGTTTTATTCCGAAGTTGTGCTAAATAGACTATAAGGGTGACAGGAAACAAGGAGGTGATTGGCGTGCCTATCATGGAAGCGTCCCCTACGAAGGAATTCGATCTTTTTCAGGGAGTCAGTCAGAGGGTCATTGCGGAGATCGGGAAGCTGGGAGAGGAGGTGTCTTTCGCCCGCGATGACGTTATCTTCAAGGCCGATGAGCCGGGATCGTTCTTTTTTGAACTGGCGGAAGGGGAGGTGGACATCATCGTTCTGGAAAAGGAGAACATGCATTTCATCGTCAAGAGGCCCGGGGAGATATTCGGCTGGTCGGCGCTCGTGGAACCCTATGTCTACAGTGCGACCGCACGGTGCCTGGCGCCGACGAAGGTCATCAGGATAGGGAGGGATATCATCGAGAACGTGGTGAAACGTCATCCCGAAGAGGGGCTCATCATCTACAAACATATCATCGGGATCGTCGGGCAGAGGCTCAGAAGCGCGTATCAATACATCTACAGGCAGCATTGACGGCCGCCGCGATGGCGGCAGGACGCCTGTGAAGGAGGAATGTATGGTTACATGCGATATGGACGACGACGAGGCAAAACTGTTGCTCAATGTCCTTGAAAGGTATCATTCCCACCTGGAAGTGGAAATAGTCAGGACGAACAGGCGTGAGTTCCGCGAGGCCCTCAAGGAGAGGGAAAAACAGTTGAAGGCCCTCCTGGAAAAGGTGAAAGCCCTCGTAAAATAGAGGGGCCGGTCCGCGAAGACGAAGAATGATGGAGGCTATCGGCCGGGGCTCGTCGAATCGACGAACTTCTTTATGGCCTCCATGTACTGCCGTAAGCCCACAAACATTATGTCGTTATGTGTCGCCCCTGGGATCATGAGAAGGTCCTTCTGTGCCGAACCGATGGTCTCCAGAATGGTCTCGGCCTCGTCCGGCGGCACCAGGGTATCGTATTCCCCGTGAATGACAAGGGTGGGGACCGTTATCGACCGCACCATATCAAGGCACTCCCGTGTGATGGTATCGAGGTCCATGCCGGGCGTGGCTATGCCATGGCGGACGATGAGGCTGGAGATGCTGGGGAAACCGCTTTCGATGATGAGCCCGTTGATGCCGGCACCCTGCTCGAAGGCGATGGCGAGGGCCGAGACACTGCCGAGGGACCTGCCCATGACCCACAGGTCGTCCCTGAGGCCCCTTCCCGCGAGGGCTGCCTTCACCGATTCGTAGACCCTGCGGGAATCCCGGGACATGTCCCCTATGGTCGGCGTGCCGTTCGACTTCCCGTAACCGCGGTAATCGACGACGGCCAGGTTGAGGCCGTACTTGAAATAGAAAAGGGCGGTTTCGTCGTAGTCGCTGACGACCTCGCCGTTACCATGGAAATAGAGGATCCAGGGCCGGGAGTTGTCCTTGTCCTGCTCATAGAACCGGCAATGCAGGGCCACCGTCTCCGCCACCGGGATAAAGTGGTCGAACGCATATTTCGGGCAGGGGCCGGACTCGTCACGCGGGTAGAACACGTAAGACAGGACTTCCGGTACGTCTATCTTGCTGTAATCGGGCATGTTCCTTTGCTCCTCTCGACAAGGATTTTGCAGGCTTCGATATTGTATCCGCCCCCACGCCCTGCTTTCAAGGAAATTTGGTGATCACCTTCAGCAGGATAAGGCCGTCTCTGATAAGAAAAAGCGCAAAGAGAAAGAGGGCGAAGCCGAGAAACCGCATGAGCAAACGGTAGATCCTTCCCGTGAGCACCTTCTTTGTCCTGCCCACCAGGGCGGCGACGAGAACCTTAGCGCCGACGAGAGAGATGAAAAAACAAAGGATGAATGCGGCCGCCGCGGCCATGCTTTCCTCGCGGGCCCGGACCATCATCGGAGCGCCGACGCTGATCCAGAAGATGTACGGATGAGGGTTCAGGGCGTTGACGGCTATCCCCCTGCCGAGAGACCGGGTCTGCCTTCCGGCAAGGTCCACCCGGGGCTCGGGTGCCCGGAACGTCTCCCGGGCAAGGTAGACCACGAAGAGCCCCCCGCAGATGGAGATCCATCCCAGCACGGTACTGAGGTGCGCGAAGCGGGACAGGACAGATACGGCAATGGTGATGATGAGGGCGTCGGTTACAAGGGGTGCCAGGGCGACCTTGATCCCTTCCTTCACGCCGTGCATCACCGTCTGCGCAATAACGAGGGTCAAAAGCGGCCCCGGCGAGAAACCCGACGACAGGCCGAGTACCACGGCGGCGGTGATGAAGGCTATCATGGGCGGTCCTGTTGCCGTCCCGCCTCTTTCTTCATGCGGATGAGAAGGATGGGTGCCGCCAGGATGAAGAGGGTGGCGGGGTCGACGATGGCGGGGACAAATACCCATGCCCCCAGCGTATCCCCGGCGAAGACATAGGCCATGATGGAAAAAACGATGGACAGCACGTGGATTGAGGAACCTTTGCGGTACGTCTCGCCCCTTCTCTTCTTCACCATCATCAGGATGTAACTGACGATGTTCGTCACTGAGACGAGGCAGGAAAGGGCCGCAAAGGCGATTCCGATGGGGAGCATGTCCCTGTTAGTGTAACGGTCCTGCTTTTCCGTGTCAATGCTCAAGGGGGTAGGTGGGTAAAGGGATAGGACCTGTAGGGGATATGGGACCTATAGGACATATGGGACTTATAGGACGCTTAGGACGTATAGGACGTGAGGGGGAGGGACTGTTCTTTTGGTGGGTTTTTGTGGCGGGCCGGCCGTCCGATGGTCTACAATGTTACCGTTGATGATTCCTCCGCAGATAGAGATCACCCTGAACGGGCTGAAAGAAAGAGTTCCTGAAGGCACGACCATTGCCGGGCTGATAGAGATGTCCGGTGAGGAAGACAAGCATCTCGTCGTGGAGCGCAACAACCGCTTCATCCACTCACAGGCCTACCATACAACGCTGATCTCCGAAGGCGACAGGATCGAGTTCATAAACCCGGACTTTGGAGGGTAGGAGCGTAGACGGGCACACGGGTCTGCGCTTTGCGCAAACGGGCGGACGAGGTATAAGCAGGCAGGTGTATGTATCCCCCGTATGCGCGTATGCTCGTTAGGCGCAAAGCGCCGACCCGTGTGCGTCTCAGGCGGTTTTTGTCTTGTGGTATTCTTCTTCCATTTCCATGAGGTTCTTGCCGAAGGCGACGGCGTGTTTCTCCATTTCCTGTGCGGCGCCTTCGGAGTCGCCGGCGATGACCGCTTCGACTGCGGCGTCATGGAGGCCTGCGGGATGGAGCTTCTGGGTGTCTGGCTTGACGGCCTCGACGACCTGTTTTGTGAGCCTCATGACGCAGGTGATGAGGGCTTCGAAGAACCGGTTCCCGCACATTTCGGCAAGGATGTAGTGGACGGAGGTTTTCCGGTCGACCTCTTCCGAAAGCGTCGCCCCGGGGGTCCTTTCCGCCTCAAGAGCATCTCTCAGCCGCCGGGCGTACTCTTCGTTCACCCTGAGGGCAGCGAGGCGGGCAACCTCGGGTTCTATGAGGCGACGGACATGATAGAGCTCCGGGATGGATATCTTCTCGGAGAGAAAAAGGTCGAGAAAGGAGTTCGTGAGTTGCTGAAAAGAAAGGTCCGTCACAAAAGCGCCGCCGGTGATGCCCTGGCGCGTGGCTATGAAACCGGAAATCTCGAGGGCTCGCAAGGCCTCCCTGATGGCCACCCGGCTGACCTGGAATTCCTCGGCCAACTCCCGCTCGGAAGGCAGTTTGTCACCAGTCTTGAAATGACCGAGGAGGATGGACTGTTTCAGTTGCTCCGTCACCTCGTTGGATATCCGTAGAGGCTTTATGGGTGTGAACATGGCCATGATGTTGATGCTATCATATGCCAGGTCCACAGCAATTGCAATAAAATATGTGTTGACAAAAATATTTGATTGGAATAAAGATTATACCAATAGATAAGGATCATTGGGGGGGGATGGTCATTCGAATCCCCGAGAGACGACATAACGAAACGAACAGAAGGCCGGAGATGCGGCAACACGCAGCCCGTCGCAGGGCACATCAAATAGCAGGGGGTTCGTTATGAACAGGAGGAGTAGTATTGGTGTAACGCTTGTGGTCTGTTTGCTTGGATTGGTCTTTCTCGCAGGTTCCGTTCCATCGTATGCTCAGGACAAGGTGATCAATCTCAGTTTCTCGAACTTCTTCCCCACATCACACAAGAACAGCATTATCATGGCAGACTGGTGCAAAGAGGTGGAGAAAAGGACGAATGGCAGGGTGAAACTAACCTATTATCCCGGCGCTGTTCTCACGCCGGCGGCCCAGACATACGACAGCGTCGTAAAGGGTATCGCCGACGTGGGTGAGAGCGTCCTCGGTTACACGAAAGGCAAGTTCCCCATGATGGAGATCATCGATCTGCCCCTGGGCTACAAAAATGCTTATGTCGCGACGATGATGATCAACGAGTATTTTAAGAAGTTCCAGCCGAAAGAATTCAGCGAGGTGAAGGTCATGTACCTTCACGCCCATGGGCCGGGCATACTCTTCACGAAGAAACCCGTCAACAACCTGGAGGACCTCAAAGGGATGAAGATCCGCTCCACGGGGTTCGCCGCCAAGATTGTTGCCGCACTGGGAGGCTCTCCCGTCGCCATGCCCCAGACGGATTCCTACGAGGCGCTGCGCACCGGAGTCGTGGATGGCATCCTGAACCCGATCGAGGCCATGAAGGGTTGGAAGATCGGCGAGGTGGTCAAGTATACCGTCGAGAACTATGGTTCGGCATACAGCACGTCCTTCTTCGTCGTCATGAACAAGAACAAATGGAACTCCCTCCCGCCTGACATCCAGAGGATCATAGAAGGGGTAAACCGGGAGTGGATGGAAAAACAGGGCAGACTGTGGGATGAGATAGACAAGGAAGGCAGGGAATTCATGGTTCAGCGCGGCAACAAGTTCATCGCCCTGTCGAAGGCGGAGGACGCGAGATGGGCGGAGAAGGTGCGCCCCGTCATCGATGACCACGTGAAGGAGTTGAAGGCAAAGGGTTTCCCCGGTGAAGAGGCGTTGAAGTTCTGTCTTGACTACCTGAAGGCGCACCAGTAATAAGCAGCCCCACGCATTGCGGGCCGGGACTACCCCCTCCTGAACAGGTAACGGCAACCGGCTCGCAGTGCTTATGAATGTGATCGGAGTTGAAGAAAATCAGGGAGGTTGCGGCGATATGGCTCATCAGATGAATGCATACTGGAATCCGATCCTCGAGACGATGCCGAGGGAAAGGCTGCGCGAGCTCCAGCTCAGAAAGTTCAAGAGGATAGTGGAGTACTCGTACGAGAACTCACCCTTCTACAGGAGGCTCTACAGCGACGCCGGCATGGAGCCCGGCGACATCAGGACCTTTGAGGACATCGCGAAGGTCCCGAAGACAGACAAGGGGATGCTCAGGAAGGTGCAGGAGAATCCACCCTTCCCCTACGGCGACATCCTCAGCGTTCCCCTGGAGGAGGTGACGGAGTTCAGACAGACGAGCGGCACGACGGGCACTCCCGTCTACCAGGCCGACACCTGGCAGGACTGGGAATGGTGGTCCGAATGCTGGTCATATATACTTTACTCCCAGGGATACAGGACGTCGGACAGGGTCTTTCTGCCTTTCGGCTACAACATATTCGTTGCCTTCTGGGCCGGCCATTACGCGTTGGAAAAGATAGGGTGTGAGGTCGTGCCGGGCGGTGTCCTCGATACCGAGGCCCGTATCCTCAAAATGCAGGAGCTCAGGTGCACGGCGTTCATGGCGACGCCGACCTACGTTCTGGGGATGGCCGACACGGCGCGGAAAATGGGCATCGACCCCACCAGGGATTTGAATATACAGAGGATAACCTGTGCCGGCGAACCAGGCGCCAGTATTCCGGCGACCAAGAAACGCATCGAGGAGGCCTGGAACGCAAAGGTCTACGACCATGTGGGAGCCACGGAGATCGGGGCGTGGAGCTACGAATGTCTCGCGCAGTCGGGGGGGCTTCACATTAATGACGCCTTCTTTCTCGTCGAGATCGAGGACGTCGAGACGGGCGAGATCATAGACACCCCGGGAAAGAGCGGCAAGATGGTCATCACGGCCTTTGACAGGGTCGCAAAGCCTTGTATACGTTTCGATTCCAAGGACGTCATCCGGTGGTCCGACCGCGACTGCGACTGCGGCCGGACCTTCAGGATGATCGACGGCGGAGTGGTCGGCAGGGTCGACGACATCACGAAGGTAAAGGGCGTGCTCCTGGCGCCGACGGCCATCGAGGAGGTGGTGAGAAGTATTCCCGAGATAGGCAACGACTACCAGGTGACGGTCACCAAGAAGGGCGACATCGACGACATCCTCCTCGAGATAGAGATGATGCCGGGGATGGAGGCGAAACAGGAGGAGGTGCTCGGCCGTCTGAAAGACCAGTTGCGCGTTCGCGTCAACCTGGGTTTCAAGATCACCGTCCACCCCTTCGGCGTCGTGCCAAGGTACGAGGTGAAGGCAAAGAGGTTCAGAGACTTAAGGAAACACTAAGAGACGGTCGCAGGTCTCAGGTCTCAGGTTCCAGGTCTTTAACTCTCAATCCGGAACCCGGAACGATCATTTCCTGAGGCCTTGAACCTTTGAACCATTATTATGTTCAGGAGATGACTATGATGGATGATGCGAAGATAGCTGAGCTGGACAGGAAGGTGGAGGCCCTCAGGGGGATGGTGGAGGACCTTATCGACTCGGCGGGTGACGTGGAGGCCGTGAAGAGGAATGCCAGGCGCATCCTGGCGAGCGTGAAGATGCTAGAACTCAACATCTGCGACATAGCCGCCACCCGAGTCTGAAGGAAAGGGGCATGGACATAATCTTCAACGGCGTACGTGAGAGCGTACCGGAGAGAACTACCATATCGGACCTGGTCGTAAGGACGGACGAGAAGGACGGAGGACTCATCGTGGAAGTGAACAGAAGATTCATCTTTCCCGGTGACTACGGAAAGACTTTCCTGTCGGAGGGCGATACGGTAGAATTCATCAACCCCGATTTTGGAGGATAGAGGACGGTCTCAAGTTTCATGTCTCAAGTTTCAGGTTGGAAACGGAAGAACGCCGGGATGGACAACCAGAAACCTGGAACCTGAAACCTGGAACGGTGATTAAAGGAGGTTTTGATGTTATTGCTGCCTAAGTTCGACTATGAGGAGCCGAGGAGCCTGCCGGAGGCCCTGGCGATGCTTTCGGAGCTGGAGGGAAATGGAAAGGTGATCGCGGGGGGCACGGATCTTCTCGTGAACATGAAGAAGGGAACCGTCGCACCGGCATTCCTTGTGAGCCTGAAGAAGGTGGAAGGGCTCCGGGAGATCGCCGGACAGAGAGGCGGGTTCGCTATCGGCTCCCACGTGACGGTATCGGAGATCGCCGACTCCGACCATGTGGGCTCGGCCTTCCCGGTGCTCGCCCGGGCAGCATCCTGTCTCGGATCGCCGCTCATCAGGAACCGTGCCACCATCGGCGGGAACATTGTAACGGCACGGCCCGCGGCGGACCTGCCGCCCGCCCTCATAGCCCTGGGGGCCGAACTGGAACTCAAAGGGAAGGACAAGGATAGAACCATTGCGCTTGACGGTTTTTTCACGGGGCCGGGGAGTTCGGTGATGGCAAGCAGTGAGGTGTTGACGAGGATCATCATCCCCTCCGCCCCGCCTTTCACCGGAGCAGACTATATCAAGCTCGGCCACAGGGCGGCGCTTGAGATCGCCATCGTTGCGGTGGCCTCGAGGCTGACTCTCGACAAGCCCGACGGGGTGATCGTCGACGCGCGCGTCATCCTGAGCTCCGTGGCACCCACCGCCATACACGCCGTGTCGGCGGAAAAGGCCCTCACAGGCCAGCGCCCCTCGGAAGATCTCTTTGCGAAGGCCGCTTCCATCGCGGTCAACGACTGTTCGCCCATCACCGATATGCGCGGTGGTGCCGGGTACCGCCGGGACATGGTGAATACCCTTGTGAAGAGAACGCTGCTCAGGGCTTTCAACGATGCCCGGGACATGAAAGGGGGGAATGCGTGATGAAAAAGCTGATTACTTTCACAGTGAACGACAAGGAATACGAGGTGGCTGTTGCCCCCAACAGGACACTGACCCAGGCATTGCGTGATGATCTCAACCTCCTGGGAACGAAGGAGGGATGCGGGGTGGGCGACTGCGGAGCCTGCACCGTCATCATGGACGGCAAGCCGGTGAATTCCTGCCTGGTCCTCGCCGTTCAGGCCGACGGTTCCACCATAAAGACGATAGAAGGGGTTGCCCGGGACGACTCTCTTCATCCTGTCCAGGAGACATTCGTGGAAATGGGTGCCATCCAGTGCGGTTTCTGCACCCCCGGGATGATCCTTTCCGCCACGAGCCTTCTCGAGAAGACGCCCCATCCAACCGAGCAGGAGGTCAGGCAGGCCCTTTCGGGCAACCTCTGCCGGTGCACCGGGTATCAGAAGATCGTAGAGGCCGTGCAGGAAGCTTCCAGAAGAATGAAGGGATGACGAGGAGGAGGCAGGACTATGAAGGCATATAACGTGATAAACACGCGGCTTCCCAGGGTGGATGCCAGGGCGAAGGCGACGGGCGAGGCCCGCTATGCGGCGGACCTTTCCATGTCCGGCATGCTGTACGGGGCGATGCTGCAGAGTCCCCTGGCGCACGCGAAGATACTCAATATCGATACGTCCGCGGCAAAGAAACTGCCCGGGGTCAGGGACGTGGTCACATGGAAGGAAGCGGGGCTCGTCAAGTACGGTGTCAGCCCGGCCCGGTACGATGAGCAGGTCTTCTGCTCCGACAAGGTCCGCTATGTCGGCGACGAGGTGGCCTCCGTTGCGGCCATCGACCTCGAAACGGCGATGGAGGCGGTGTCCCTTATCAAGGTCGATTACGAGGAGCTTCCTGTGCTTCTCGATATCGGATCGGCCATGGCGGAAGGGGCGATCGCCATACATGAGGATTTTCCCGGAAACGTGAGCGCCGAGGTCCACCAGGAATTCGGCAACTTCGAAGAGGCCCTGAAGGAGTGCCACATCGTCAGGACCGACACGTTCACGAACAAGAGGCAGGACGGCGGCTTTCTGGAACCCCAGGCCTGTCTTGCCCGGTACGATCTCAACGGAAACCTCACGCTCTGGTCCTCGACGCAGTCCGTCCACTATGTTCAGAGGAGCGTTGCCATGGTGCTCGGCATCCCCGTCGGCAAGGTTCGCGTCGTGAAGCCCTACGTGGGGGGCGGGTTCGGGCCCAAGGCGGCGGTGAACGCCATGGAACTCGCGGCGTGCCTCATGTCGAAACGCACGGGCAAACCGGTGAAGATGGTCTTCTCCCGGGAGCAGGTGTTCCTGCATTCCCGGGCACGGCACCAGTTCACCCACGAATTGACGACGGGTGTAAAGAAGGACGGGACCATCTTCGCCTTGAGGAATGTCTGTCATCTCGACGGCGGAGCGTATTCGAGCTTCGGCATCGCGACGATCTACTATGCCGGTTCACTCCTCGGCGCTCCCTACAAGCTTCCGAACATGAAATACGACGGTTATCGCATCTATACGAACAAACCCACCTGCGGCGCCCAGCGCGGACACGGAGGCGTTGCCGCGAGGGCGGGATGGGAACAGCAGCTCGATGTCATCGCCGCCGAGCTCAATATGGACCCCGTGGAGTTCAGGCTCAAGAACATGATGCAGACCGGCGACGTGACCTGCAACGACTTCAACATGTCGAGCCTCGGTATGAAGGAATGCCTCGAGGGAGTGCGCGACGGCTCGAACTGGGGCGCCAAGAAGGGAAAACTCCCGAAAGGCAAAGGGATAGGTGTGGCCTGCGGGTTCTTCGTGTCCGGGGCCGGGTATCCCATCTACCGGTCGGAGACATTCCATTCCACGGCAACGATCAGGCTCACCGAGGACGGCGGCGGGGTGAACCTCTATACCGCTGCGGCGGAAATAGGGCAGGGGTCGGACACCATCCTCGGACAGATCGCCGCGGAGGCCCTCGGTGTCTCTCTCGATGACGTGCGGGTGCATTCGGGGGACACCGATTTCGGCGTCGACCTCGGTGCCTATTCGTCACGGCAGACGCTCATGTCCGGCCATGCCGTCAAGATGGCCGCGGAGGACACCAAGCGGAAGGTGCTCGAGGCGCTCTCGGAGCAGCTTAACGTGCCGGTCGAGGACATGGACATTGCCAGGGGCGTCATCGTTTTCAAGAAGGATAGACCGGATTTTTCCCGGTTGCGGACGCTCTATATCAAGGAGCACCGCGGATGGGCAGACCAGCCTTCGGGAGCGGAGCTCACCTTCAGGGAGGCGGCGCGTGTTGCTTTTATTACCCGAGGTGTTATAATCGGTAATGGTGCGTACAAGCCGGGCGAACTGGGAGGCAAGTACAAAGGTGCCGCGGTGGGAACGTCGCCGGCATACGGGTGCTCCGCCCAGGTCGTGGAGGTGACGGTGGACACGGAAACGGGCAAGGTCACCATCGATGCCATGACCGACGCCCATGACTGCGGGTTTGCCATCAACCGCACCAACGTGGAAGGTCAGATGCAGGGATCGCTTTCGATGGGTGTCGGCGAGGCGCTCTTTGAGGAGGTCAGGTTCGACGCAAAAGGCCGGGTCCTCAATGCCTCTCTGGGGGAATACCGGATACCCACGATGCTGGACATGCCGAACGTCAAGACCATCATAATCGAGAGCGACGAACCGAACGGACCTTTCGGGGCCAAGGAGGTGGGGGAGGGTGCGATAATGCCTACCATCCCTGCCATCCTCAATGCCATTTACGACGCTGTGGGGGTGAGGATCAATGAGCTTCCCATCACCTCCGAACGTCTCTTCGCGGCCATGAAGGAGAAGCAAAAGAAATAGGAGGACGACCTATGTCTGTGCTGTTCACGCAGAGCTGGGACATAATCCAGGGGAAGGATATTGAATACGCACAGTTCATAGTCGACACCTATTTGCCGGAAATGGCGGAGATGGGCCTCGTGCCCGTCGGCGGTTACTATGTGGAGGTGGGTTTTGGCCCCCGCATAGTTGCCGTGTTCAGTGTGAACGAAACGGAGGAGGTCCTCAAGACCATCGCGGGAAAGAGGTTCAAGGATCTCCTCCGGCGTCTCAAGGCCATTGTCATGAACTACCGGGGTTCTGTTCTGGAGCCCACAGGCGCTGTCAAACGCGGCAAGTACACCATCCAGAAGGGTGTCTGGAAGGTGACCCAGTACTACGACCTGAAACCGGGCGTGAAGAACGCCTACGCCGATTTCGTCATAAACGAACACATCCCCACGATGCAGAAGATCAACTACGTGGAGGTGACGGGTGGCTGGAACGTCCTGATCGGGGGGATCAGCGAGATCATCGCCGAATTCACCTTCAAGGACGCCATGGACGTGGGCAGGCTTCTGATGAACGAAGACTACCGGCGCATCACCCAAAAACTCCGCACCGAATACGCCATGAACTACTCCAGCAAGGTAATGAGAAGCACAGAACGCTTCGACGAACCGCGGTGGTTCAAGTGAAGACCGTTGCAGCCGCTTGAACCGCTTGAACCGCTTGAACGCTAAAAGACAGGGGTTTTGCGGTTGCCCCGGGCTTGAGCCTCCTCAGTAGTCATTATCTCTGCCCGCCCTTCTTTCCCGAAAGCCTCTCAGCGCGAGTAAACATCCCCGATCTATCACCCAAATAACGGCGACAAAGCTCTATTTCTTCTAACGTTTAAGCGGTTCAAGCGGCTCAAGCGGTTCCAACGATCTTCTGTCTGGTACGCTTATTGCAAAACAATCCTCGTTGCTGAATACCTGATCGAGGATAGCGATAGATGACGGTGAACAGGCTGGAAACGGATAAGATGCGGGAAATAAAGGCGGCTTGTGCCTGTTTGTTCTCCGAGGCGGCTGCGAAGAGTGATAGGTTTCTGGATACCCTGAGCGTTGACATGGTGAAACGGGCCTACCGGCGGAATGCCAGAGTACACCATCCTGACATGAAAGCCGGCACGGCCGTCAATGCCGTGACATCAGATCGCTTTCTTGCAATACAGCAATCCTATGAAGTGCTCGTCAATTACCTGGAGGGGGCGACTCCGGGAAATGATGCCATTCTTTCCCATGGCAAGATCATCGCCGTAGGGGGTGCCAAGGGTGGTATAGGCAAGAGTGTCATTACGGCGAACCTCGGGATATACCTTGCGTCACTGGGACTCAAGACGGTCCTTGTTGACCTCGATCTCGGGGGTTCCAACCTTCACCTGTACCTCGGTTACCGGTCCATCCTGCAGCGATCGATCAACGATTTTCTGAAAAAGCGTGTCGCGTCCCTCGACGAAGTCATGATCCAGAGCCCCCACGGGCCTCTCCTTGTCGGTGGAGACAGCTCGGAACTGGGCTCGGCGAACATCGACTTTATGAAGAAAATGAAGCTTATCAAGGCCATCAACGCCATAGAGGCGGACTGCGTTGTTCTCGACCTGGGAGGGGACACCTCCTACAACATTCTCGACTTCTTTCTCCAGGCTGACCACGGCATCGTGGTGACCACCCGGGATTCGGCATCCTATATCGGTGCCTATCATTTCCTCAAGGCCGCGATGTACCGCAAGCTCAACAGGCTCACGGGCATGGAGTCGCGTTCCGGCGAAGAGAAGAATTCCGATTTGGAAAGATACATCCGTGAGTCCACAATGACCGGAGAAGGGCAGAGCGCGAAGACCATCAACGAGCTCGTCGCCTCCATCAGGGAAGAGCACCCCCAGTACCTCTCGACGGTGATGAAGGCCGTATGGGGGTTCAATCCCTACCTCGTGGTCAACAGGCTCCCCATCGGGGTGGGCCCGGAAGAAGTCGCCGGCAAGATCCAGAGCGTGGCGAAGCGCTGGCTGGCCCGGGAGGTAAAACTCCTCGGCAGCATCGGCCGCCACCACGACGTCGAACGAAGCGCCATAGACCTCGTCCCCGCAATAACCCGCTACCCGAAAGGCGCCTTCGCCACGGAAATAGCGTCCATAGCGAGCAAACTGCTAAGGACGGCTTAAACCGCTTGAACTGCTTGAGCCGCTCGAACGTTAGAGGCAAAACGGAGGATTGTTTCGGCGAAAGCCAGTTTCCTTCACTCGTGCAAGTGGCATCCATGGGAAATGTGCGGCTACAGAACCTCTCGATTCGGGATCAAGCCCGAGGTGCAGGCAAAGCTAATGCTTGAACGTTCAAGCGGTTCAAGCAGTTCAAGCGGTTTAAACGGTCTTTTCCTCCTTGACATCTTCCCGCGGGCGGCATTAGCTTTTAGGAAATCGGAGGTTATCGTGAGAATGGGCGCCTTTGAGCTTATTGATCCTGTGCCGGACTTGAATGCACCTTACGTTCTGGCAACGCTTCGGCCGTGGATAGACGTTAACAATGTGGGCAGTCTCGTCCTGAAAGAGTTGGCCGGGCAATTCGGGGCCTTTGAACTGGGACAGCTCAGGAGGCCGGGGCGATTCTATGATTTTACCCGGTACCGGCCCACGATAGACATTGAGGGGGCCATAAACGAGATCACAGTGCCGAACACGACGGCCCACTACGCCCGGAGGCAGGGACAGAACGATCTCGTGTTCCTTGACCTTTTGGAGCCTCATGCCAATGCCGATATCTACGTCGATTCCGTTGTGCGGCTTCTTAAGGCTCTCAAGACGAGCAAATACGTCCTTCTGGGAAGCATGTACGACGTGGTGCCCCATACGAGGCCGCTGCTTGTGAGTGGATACGGGATGGGCGAAAAGGCCCTCCAGGATGTGAGGATGGCCGGCGCCATGCCCATCACGTACAGGGGACCTTCCACCTTTGCCAACCTCATAACCAAGAGGGCCGCGGAGTCGGGAATCGACGCGGCCGTCTTCATCGTTTCCCTGCCGCAATACGTCGTGATGGAGGAGGACCACCTGGGAAAGGTCAGGCTCATGGAGGTCCTCAACATGCTCTACAACATTCCTATCGACAAGGAGGAGTTCGAGAAGGCGCTGCGCCAGCGCGAGCTCATCACGGAGAGGCTCAAGGCCTCCCCGGAGATCGCTGACATCCTTTCACAGCTTGAGAGCACTTACGACATGCGGGTGAAGGCAATGGAGAAGGAGGGCATCCTCCAGCTCGGCTCCGACATGGAAGAGATCTTCTGGAAAACCATGGAAAAGAACATAGGGAAGGCCTGACCTCTTCCGAGGACTGTGAAGCGCCTCCAATTAGACGTTCATACTTCACGGGTCCGATCTTCGGTTGCGGAGAGACACATCTCCGGTGACTGCCATTCGCCAGGTTAAGCGGTCTTGTCCTCCCTTATAGAACAAGGGTTAAGGACAGGTAGATCTCCATTTCGGACGAGGTTGACCTCTTCTTCTATGAGATCAGAATGGGGGATAATGACCAGGCAAGAAGAGAATTACCAATGACCAAATTCCAATGACCAGACAAGAAGACAATAACCAATAACCAAAATGATGGAAACAGGCCGTTCTGTTTGTTCAATTGGTCATTTCTGTTTCCCTGGATTCCGGAGGATCACCATGTCCGTTGCCGTAGATCTATTTTGGACAGGTGTGCCGCATCCGGAAAGAAGGATGGATGTGATGAAAACCTTGACAAAAGGACGTTGGACATGGTCTTGAAATGTTTACGCATTAGTTGACAGTGCGAGTCCTGTTGCTTATAATGGCTGAACGGGGACAAGAGGTATCGGCCTGTCACAATGTGTTGCCCGGTCGTCATGGAACCGGGAGAGGGCGGGCATTTTCGGCTTGGGATGCCGGGGACGACATGAAGGAACACGACGAGACAAACAAACCTGTGAATATCTTTGTCTCTTTTTTCTCTATGATAGGCCGGTGGACCATTCGTACCATCGGGAATGTCGGCGCCATGGGTGTCTTCTTCTTCCTGGCCTTCGTCAACATCTTCAGGGCGAGACAGATCCGTGAGATCACGAACCAAACGTTTTATATCGGTGCGAAATCGTCCCTCATCGTGATGCTCGTCGCCCTCTTTACGGGCATGGTTCTGGGGCTTCAGCTCTTCTACACCCTCGTGAAGTTCGGTGCGGTGGGTGCCCTCGGGTCGGCTATCTCCCTCTCTCTCGTGCGGGAGCTGGGGCCGGTCCTCACGGCCATCATGATAACCGCGCGTGCCGGTTCGGCAATGGCCGCCGAGATCGGGATTCTGCGCAATTCGGAGCAGATCGACGCTCTCTACACGATGGGGGTGGACCCCATCCGCTACCTGATAAGTCCCAGGGTGGCGGCTTCCATCATCAGCTTTCCCCTGCTGACGGCATTCTTCGACCTCATAGGCATCATAGGCGGGTACATCACGGGCGTCCTCCTTTTGGGGACCAACGCGGGGACGTATTTCTACCGCGTCCAGTCATCCATCGACCTGGTGGATATCCAGGGCGGTTTCATAAAGGCCCTTGTGTTTGGCGCCATCGTCTCCTGCATCTGCTGCTTTCAGGGCTATTTCTGCCATATGAGGAGTGACGGGTTCGGCGCAAAATCGGTAGGTTTGGCCACGGTATCGGCGGTTGTGATCTCCTGCGTGATGATCCTCATCTCCGACTACGTGGTGACATCACTCCTGATGTAGGGACGCAAGGACGGACATGAACAGCCCTCTCATAGAGTTCAGGAACGTTACGAAAAGGTTCAACGGGAAGACGGTGCTCGACAACGTCAATCTGAGCATCTACGAGAACCAGGTGACCACGATCATCGGCAAGAGCGGCACCGGCAAGAGTGTGCTTCTCAAGCATATCATCGGTCTTCTCAAGCCCGACGAGGGCACCATCCTGTTTCAGGGCACTCCCATCGACAAGATGAAGAAGGCCGAATGGGAAGGACACAGGCGCAAGATAGCCTACCTGTTCCAGAACAACGCCCTGCTCGATTCCATGACCGTCCTCGATAACGTCGCCTTTCCCCTGCGTCAGACGACGGACCTGCCGAAGGCCGAGATAGAGAAACGGGCAACGAAAAGGATAGAGGACCTGGAACTCCTGGAGGCGGTGGGGAAATTCCCGTCGGAGCTCTCGGGGGGCATGCAGAAACGGGTGGCCCTGGCACGTGCGCTTGTCACCGATCCCAAGATCGTCCTTTTCGACGAGCCGACGACAGGCCAGGACCCCATCCGCAAGAACATGATCCTGAGTATGATCATCCATTACAGGAAGAAATACGGCTTTACGGCCGTCATGATAAGCCACGATATCCCCGACGTGTTCTTCATCTCCGACCGGGTGATCATTCTCTGGGAAGGAGGCGTCGGTTTCGAGGGACGTTACGAGGAGGCCCTCAAGCAGAACGTCCCCATGATCGACGAGTTCCTGCGGAGCCTCGACGGCTTCGAGGACCAACTGACGGGGCTTCTCTCACGAGAGGCCTTCAAGATGCACTATTCGGCCATGCTGGGGAGCACGGTCAGTGAGTCGACCTCTTCCGCGGCACTTTTCGGCGTTCGACTGAACATCCTCCACGAGGCCCTGGGGGCGCAGGCCGCGCTGGAGGTCTTGAGGGCGTTGGGAGAGTACACCAACCGGTACTTCAACGCCATCGGCGGTTTCTCGGCACGCCACAGCAGGGACGAGATATTGACCATATTCCCCCGCAAGACCATAGAGGAGGCCCGCAAGCTGGTCGAGGACTATTCGCGCAACCTGGAACACGGTGTCATAGACCACATACGGGACATGGCGTCAGCGAGCAGCGGTGAGGCCACCTGTTTCGATATCCACATCCATGCCGGGGTCACGGAGATCTCCCCCGAGGACAGGATCGACGAAATAATCGAGAAGGGCCGGGCGAAGCAGGAGATCATATCGACATACCGGTGTGATTTTGGAGGTAAGGACCAATGAAAAAGTATTCCATAGAGACGACGGTGGGCGTCTTCATAGTGGCCGGCCTCATCTGTGTCGGCTACATGACCGTGAAACTCGGTAACGTATCGCTCTTCGGAGACAAGAGCTACCCTCTCAAGGCGCGCTTCACCTCCGTCGCGGGACTGAGGGTGGGAAGCTCCGTCGAGGTGTACGGCATCAAGGTGGGCACCGTGACGAGCCTTACCATCGATCAGGAGAAACAGATGGGTGTCGTGGGGATGAAGATCGACAAGGGGACGGCCATCTATGACGATGCGTCGGCCACCGTTAAGACCGCGGGTCTCATCGGCGATAAATATGTGAGGCTTGATCCGGGTGGATCGGGAGAGGTCCTGAAACCCGGAGGGATGATCACTCAGACCTCGGTGCCGGCGGACATCGAAGATCTCATCGGCAAGTATGCCTTCGGGGATGTAAAGAAGCCGCCCGCGCAGGGTGAGGAACAGTCTGTCAAATGATCTCAAGGAGGAGGAAGTGAGAAGAGCACTGGCCGGTCTGATGATATTTGTGATATCAATGGTACCCTTCCATGTCTTTGCGGCGTCGGCCCTGGATATGGTGAAAACCAACGCGAACAGCGTTCTTGACGTGCTGAGGGACCCCAAACTCAAGGGGGAGGCGGGCAAGAAGGTGAAGGAACAGAGGATCGAGGCGGCGGCGGAAAAGCTTTTTGATTACGTCGAGCTTTCGAAGCGGACCCTGGGACTTAACTGGAACAAGCTGAGTATGGACCAGCGCAAGGAGTTCGTCGAGCTTTTCAAGACGCTCCTCAGGAACACATACATCGACAGGATCACGGCTTATACCAATGAGAATGTGGAGTTCACCAGGGAAGTGCAGCTTACCGATACCACGACGGAAGTGCAGAGCGTGGTCACGAGGGGCAGCACCAGGGTGCCCATCAATTACAGGGTCATAAAGAAGGGTGACGACTGGATGGTGTACGACGTCGTCATTGAGGGGGTAAGTCTCATCAGCAATTACCGCACGCAATTCAGAGAGATCCTTGGAAACAACCCTCCGCAGGTGTTGATAGACACTCTCCGGAAAAGGGTAGGGAAGTGATGGTGAAACACCACGACGCCGGGCAAGGCCGGAGGCGAGGACCCTTGAGGGCCACGGGAGGGCTCTGTCTGATCGTGGCGTTTCTCCTGTGCTGTCCATTGCTCCACGCGCAGCAGGACGTTCCGGACATCGGCACGATCACGATACGGGACCTTCGGGACAGCGGGGACATGCCGGAGCGACCTGTCGCTTACACCATGGCGGCTGAAACAGCATTCCGGAAGGGACTTGGGGTTGCCGAAGGAGGACCGGGCAACTTTTCTGTTTATGCCTCCGCGAAGAAGGAGCCGCCTGATGAGTACGGCGATGTGAAGGCGGAGGATGTGGGGGAGTCGGCTCCCGCCTTAGGAAGCTCTTCCGATCCTTACGGGGATGTGGCGACCGATGAGGGGGTCTCTGTGGCACCGCGGCCCCGGATAGCAGATCCCCTGCGGCCATTCAACGTGGCCATGTATCACTTCAACGACAAGGTGTATTTCTGGGTGTGGAAACCCGCCGCCACGGGTTATTCCTATGTCGTGCCCCTGCCGTTCAGGAATCTCTTCAGAAACTTCTACCGGAACCTGACGGCCCCCGTACGCATCATGAACAATCTTTTTCAGGGCAAGCCGGGCCATGCCGGCGAGGAGCTGGCGAAGTTCCTCATCAACTCCACCGTCGGCGTGGGAGGACTTCGGAACTGCGCTGAGGAGTGTTTCGGCATAGAGGGCCGCAACGCCGATTTCGGCCAGACCCTGGGCAAGTGGGGTGTAGGCCCCGGTTTCTATCTTGTGCTGCCCTTTCTCGGTCCTTCCAGCCCCCGCGACGGGTTCGGCTTTCTCGTGGACTGGGCCATGAGGCCGCAGACGTACGTTGGTACCGAGTTCTTCGACTACCAGAACGTGGGCCTCTTTGTTCACGAGAAGATCAACAGCACGTCCTTCCATATCGGTGAATACGAGGCGCTCAAGAAGGCCGCCGTGGATCCCTACGTATCCATGCGCGACATCTACATCCAGTACCGCACGGACTTCATCGAGAACCGCTAGAAGCCAGGAGCCAGTGGAAGAGGGTCAGGCAGCCTTCTTCAGCAGATCCAGGACCCCGTCCAGGACCTTAAGGGTATTTCCCACCTTTCCGGGTATCACAGTGACAACCTCTTCGAAAGAGCCCCTGATGGTCCGGCCGGCCTGTATGGCTCCGTCAATACATGATACCCTCCCAACATCTCTATTCTCGTGGTACAGTACTATTATATCTCATTCTTCGCATCCGGGAGGGCGCGTTCTCGCGTTCCTGTACTTGACCGCGCATCCGGCCGTATAATACTCCCAGGTTCTCCGGAATCGGGAGCGAAGAAAAAGGGGGGGCAGTCATGTCGCTACTATTTGTTCAGTACTGGGATGTCATTCAGGGCAGGGAGAAGGGGTATTCCGATTACCTGAACAACACCTATCTTGCGGAGATTTCGACCCTCGGCCTCGTCCCCGTGGGGGGTTATTTCGTCGAGGTCGGTTTCGGCCCGAGGACGATAACCGCATTCTCGTCGGAGAGCCTCGAGGAGATCTCCAGAATCATAACGGGCCAGGGATTCAGAGACCTTGCCCTGGGACTGAGGAAGTACGTCGCGAACTACAATAATACTGTCCTCGAGCCAGACGGAACGGTCAAGCTGGGAAGGTATCCCGTCCAGAAGGGGGTGTGGAAGTTCAACCAGTACTATGACCTGAGGCCCGACATGAAGCAGGAGTACCAGGAGTTCATCATCAACGAATATTTCCCGGCAATGGCAAAGATCGACTACGTCACCGTAACGAACTGCTGGAACGTGGTGCTTGGCGGTTTTTGCGACATCATCCTTGAGATTACCTTCAAGGACCCCGAGGACATCGGGCATCTTCTGAAGAACAACGATCTCCAAAGGATTACCCGCAAGCTGATCCGGGAGTTCGTCACCAATTACACCAACCGGATACAAAGGACGACAAAGTGGTTCAGCGATCCGAGATGGTTCAGACGGTAGGGTCTTCGGTGTAATGTCGGGGGTGGATCTTTCTTTCCTTGTCGTACCGGTGCTCACTTTTTCTTGAACGGGACGGGAAAAATGGTAAAGTGAGGCAGCAGCCCGCCGGGCTTCTGCCCTGCCCCGAAGGAGCGCGGGTCCACCATGGAGAGGTCCACTGATGACGGAGACGGAAGATGATATATGATTTCGATGAGGTTGTGGAGCGAAAGGGTACGGACAGCATCAAGTGGAGTAGATACGGCGGGGAGGTCCTGCCCCTGTGGGTCGCCGACATGGACTTTGCGTCTCCCGAGCCCGTCGTTCGGGCCCTGCATGAACGGGTGGACCATCGGGTCTTTGGATACGGAGGGGCGACGGAGGAGTTCGTGGAGGTCGTCCGGGAGAGGCTGAAAAGGCTCTATGGATGGGACGTCCCGGAAGAGGAGATCGTCCTTGTGCCGGGGGTGGTCACGGGCCTCAACCTGGCGTTCATGCTCTTCGCGGAGCCGGAGGAGGCCGTTCTCGTCCAGCCGCCGGTCTACTCGCACTTCATTGCCGACCCGGCGAACCGCGGACGCTCCGTCATCGATCCTCCGCTGGTAAAGAAGGGCGGCACCTACGAGATCGATTTCGATGCCTTCGAGGGGGCGATCACCGACAGGACGCGGATCTTTGTCCTGTGCAACCCCCATAACCCCGTCGGCCGGGTTTTCAGAAAGGATGAGCTGGAGAGGCTTGCGGACATCTGCCTTGAGCGGGGCGTCCTGATCCTGTCCGATGAGATCCACTGCGACCTTCTGTTCCCCGGCAACCGGCACATACCCATCGCCACCCTCGGCGATGAGGTGGCGGACCGCACCATCACCTTCATGTCGCCGAGCAAGACATTCAATCTGGCGGGCCTGAAGTGCTCCTTCGCGGTGATACGCGACCCGGCGTTGAGGAAGGCCTGGCTGAAAGGCAGCGAAGGCCTTATCCCTCACGTGAACGTCCTGGGGGTCACAGCGGCCCTGGCGGCTTACAGGGACGGCGAGGAGTGGCTCAACCGGTGCATTGCCTACCTTGAGCGCAACAAGGGGCTCCTGGAGGGGTTCCTCAGGGATAGACTGCCCTCCCTTGCGATGAGCCGGATGGAGGCCACCTATCTTGCCTGGATAGACTGCAGGGACTCGGGGATACCGGGGAACCCCTTTCGTTTTTTTCTGGAGAAGGGAAGGGTGGCCCTCAATGATGGGCTGGAATATGGAAAGGGGGGAGAGGGGTTTGTCAGGCTCAACTTCGCATGTCCGGGAAAGACCCTGACCGAGGCCCTCACACGCATGGCCGACGCCATGGAACGGCTGCATTGAGCGAAAGAGGGTCCTCCCGGGAAACTATTTGAGCCGCATCCTGTGAAGGACCCTGCCGCTTATCGCGTCGTAGAACCAAATCGCGCTGAGCTCCATGTACAGATAATGATATCTGCCGAGATAGGTGCCGGGTTTCTCCGCCGTCACCTTTCGGCTGATCTCCTCCCGTGACGCGTATGGAGCAGCGAGCCTGCCGACGAGAAGCGCCATGATGCCGTTCTCGATGCCCCGCGCCTCGTCCGGGGTGAGCCTTATCGCCGCTTCGATCCGTTCACCCTCGGACTCCCTGTCACCCTCCTGCGGTTTCTCGCTCGCTCGTATCGGCAGGTCCCTCGCGTTGACAGCCACAACCGCGTATTCGCTGAACTTCACCTCCTCGATGGTCACCCGGGTGCCGTCCTGTCTGGCTATGGTATGCCTGTTGTCGAGCTGGGGCAGGTGCCGGACAACGAAGGCCTTTTTCGCGGGGTCTTTCCGGCCTGTCTCGAAGGCGGGAGAGAGCCGGCAGGTGATGTGGATGAGTCCGTCCCTGTTGTCCCGGCGTACCTCGGCGGGAGTGATCCTCAGGGCATAGACGCTGTCGAAATCCATCGAACCCATGAGGGGAAGGGATATCTCCCGGGCCATCCTGGCCTTGCGCTGCTCCTGTGTTTCCCCTGTTTGGCGCAGTGTCCGCTGTCTTCTCGTCTCGATGCTGTTGTAGAGGAGCTCCGGGTTGTGTCCCGTGTACATGGGAGGGAGCTTGTCCACTCCCGGGTCGAAGGGGACTGTATCATACACGGTGGAAAGAAAGCCTTTTCCCGGCCCGCCCGGTCCGTGTTTTCCACCGGGCCCTCCCTTTCCCGGTCCCGAACAGCCGGCTAAGAAAAGAACACAGAATGCGAGCAAGGCAACTACGGCGGAGTAACTCCCCCTGTGATATCTCATACTCTCCCCTTCATCCTTTTGCCTATCATTCTGGTATCGCACGCCGCCGATTGTCAACACCAAAAGAACGATACCCACCCGTCCGGATCCTGTCCGGCTTGCCTTGACAATATACAATCCTTGTATCGGCTCTTCTCTTCGGCGGCAACCCCCGCGAGGTCCTTCTCCAGGCGATACGGGAAGAGACCGGGTTGGGAATGTCGCCGGCCATGCTTTACGAGCTTCAGGGTGTTCTGTCACGAAAGAAGTTCGGTCTTACGGAACAGTTCGTCGAGACGGTGATGAATGAGATAAAGGGTCTGTGCGACATGGTCTTTCCCCGCAGAAGGGTATCGGTGATCGAAAAGGACCCCGATGACAATATGATTCTTGAATGTGCCCTCGAGTATGGGGCCAATGAGATCATATCCGGCGACGAACACCTCCTGGCCCTCGCGACCTTCGAAGGTATCCCCATCCTCACACCTGCCCAATACCTCGAAACCAAATAAGGCAAGACCCTGGCATCACCCTCTTCTCAAGCACCCTGAAACCTTCCAGGACCCTCAACGGCCCGTCAAACGGTTCAAACGGTTCAAGCGGTTCAAGCCGTTCCTTACCCCAACCGCTTCCTGAACCTCAGCGAGCTCGTGGCGACGACGGATGCCCCGAGGATGAAGAGGGCCAGGAACTCCTGCCAGAGGATGGCCATGCCGCTGCCTTTGAGGAAGATGCCCCGGATGATGACGAGGAAGTACCGCAGGGGGTTGAGGTAGGTGATGAACTGGACGGCCCGGGGCATGTTCTCTATGGGGAACATGAGGCCCGACAGGAGGATCGCCGGGGCGAAGAAGAGGAACGTCGCCATCATCGCCTGCTGCTGGGTCCGGGAGATGGTGGAGATGAACAGGCCAAATCCGAGGACGGAGAGGAGATACACGGCGGTAGCGAGGACGAGAAGGGGAATGGAGCCCCGTATGGGGACGTCAAACCAGGCGACGCCGACAACGGTGACGAGGAGCATGTCGAAGAACCCGATGAGGGCGAAGGGGATGGTCTTTCCCAGGATGAGCTCGGCGGGGCGGATGGGTGTGACCATGAGCTGTTCCATGGTGCCGATCTCCCGTTCCCGGACGATGGCCATGGATGTGAGCAAAAGGCACACGAGGAGGACCATGATGGCGATGACCCCGGGCACGTTGTAGTTCCTGCTCCTCAAGTCCGCGTTGTACCAGGCGCGGGGGCGTACGTCGAGGGAGCCCTGGGTCCGTGAGACCATGCGAGCGGTGACGTCCCGGCCGTACCGTGAGACGATGGCGCCGGCATATCCTGCCGCGACAAGCGCGGTGTTCGAGTCGGCTCCGTCGATGAGTATCTGGACGGAGGCCGCGCGGCGTGCCTCGAGGTCGGACGCGAAACCCCGGTCGAAATGAAGGACGACCGTCGCCTTGCCCCGGTCGAGGATGTCCCTGACATCTTCGTCGGATTCGGCGAAGCGGACGATGCGGAAGTATCCCGAGGCTTCGAAGCGCCGGGCGATCTCGCGGGTGACCGACGTCTTGTCGAGGTCATGGACGGCCATGCGGATGTTGGTGACATCCATGGTCACGGCATACCCGAAGACGATGAGCTGAAGGACGGGGGTCAGGAAGATGATGGGTTTCATCTTCCTGTCGCGGAATATCTGGATGAATTCCTTGACGACCATGTGCCTGATGCGCCTGAGACTCTCCTTCATCTCATGCCACCCTCTTTTTGAACCTCTTCACGGCGACGGTGAAGACGACGGCGCCGAAAAGCGCGAGAAGCCCCATCTCGGTAAGGAGCATCCCGGCGGTGTTCGCCTTGAGAAATATCCCCTTGAGGGCGGAAACGAAGTACCGTGCCGGTATGAGGTAGGTGATAGCCTGCAGGGGCACGGGCATGTTCACGATGGAGAACATGAAACCCGACAGGAGGAGCGCCGGCAGGTAGGATGAGATGACGGCGACCTGGCTTGCCGCGAGCTGCGATCTCGTCACGATGGACAGGAGGATACCCAGGCTCAGTCCGCCGAAGAGGAAGAGAGAGGATATGAACAGGAGGAGCAGAACACTCCCCTTGAGAGGCACCCCGAAGAGGGCAACAACGATCACGATGGACATGACGGTGTCGATGATGCCGATGGCGAAATAGGGGGCCAGCTTCCCGACGACGAGCTCCACCGGCTTCACGGGCGTCGAGATGAGCTGTTCCATCGTCCCCCGCTCCCATTCCCTGGCGACGGTGAGGGAGGTGAGCAGAGCGGCGATGATGGCCATGATGATGGCGATGAGCCCCGGCACGATGAAATTGCGGGACTTGAGCTCCGGGTTGTACCAGACGCGGGGCCGGATATCGATGACGGGGTCGAGCAAGGCGAGTCCGGCCCGCCGGGCGGCGAGCTCGAGGGCGGTGTTCAGGTATCCCAGGGCGATGGTGGCCGTGTTGGAGTCGCTGCCGTCGACGATGACCTGGAGTTGGGGTTCGCCCCCTGTCCGGGCGTATCTCGAAAAGTCCTCCGGTATGGACAGCGCCACCCGGGCACTGCCCTCATCGAGGGCCCTGTCTATGAGCGCCGGGTCCTTCACATGGGCGACGACGGTGAAGTAGCCCGACGCCTCGAGGCCGCGGACTATCTCCCTCGCAAGGCTCGATCCGTCCCTGTCGCAGACCACCGTTGTCAGCCGGTCGACGTCGACGGTGATGGCGTACCCGAAGATGAAGAGCAGCATGACGGGCATAAGGAAGGCGAGTGCGAGGCTTAAAGGGTCCCGCCGTATCTGGATCATCTCCTTCCTTGCTATGGCCCTCACGCGGCTCGTATTCATCATGAAGATGCCTCGATGAGGGACACGAAGACGTCCTCGAGGGAAGGGCGCACCATGGTGATGTTCGAGACGGAAATGCCCGCACCCTCCAGCGCGGAACGGATGGCGGCGGAGGCGGGCCCTGTCTCATCGACAACGGCGTGGATGACATTGCCGAAAAGGGCCACATCGAATCCTTTACGGCCAAGGACGTCAAGGGCCTCGACGATATCGGGCACGGCCACCTCAAGGATCTCCCTGTGCATATGCTCTTTCTTCATGGCATCGGGGTGGCCTTCGGCAATGATCCTGCCCTTGTAGATGAGGGCGAGCCGGTCGCAGTATTCGGCCTCGTCAAGGTAATGGGTTGTCACGAAGACCGTCGTCCCCCGCGAGGACATCTCGTAGATGAGGTTCCAGAAGCGGCGCCGGGAGATGGGGTCGACGCCGGAGGTGGGCTCGTCGAGGAATATGACGGGCGGTTCGTGGATGACGGCGCATCCCAGGGCGAGACGCTGTTTGAAGCCGCTCGCCATGGTACGCGTGATCGCCTTGCGCTTGTCGGCGATGCCCGCCATCTCGAGGACCCATTCCTTGCGCTCTTTTTTCTTCCCGTCGGCAACGCCGTAAATGCCGCTGAAGAAATCGATGTTCTCCTCGATGGTCAGATCGTCGTAGAGGGAGAAGCGCTGGGACATGTAGCCGATGTGCTTCTTGATCTCTTCGGATTGTGCCATGATGTCAAAATCGCCCACGGTGCCACTGCCCGAGGACGGCAGGAGGAGCCCGCAGAGCATGCGGATGGTCGTCGATTTCCCTGCGCCGTTCGGCCCCAGGAACCCGAAGATCTCCCCCCTGGTGACGGTGAGATCGATGGCGTCGACGGCACGGAAATCACCGAAGGTCCTCGTAAGCCCCCTGACGGAGACGGCGGTGTCATTGCCCTCTTCCCGCGTCATGACACCGCCTTTACGTCGCGGCCGGCACGAGCCCCGATCATGGCAAAGAAGACATCCTCGATGGAAGGGGCTATCTCCCGGTATCCCCCTGTGGCGCAACCCCGTGCGGAGATCATCCCTGCCACGGCCTCTATGTCACCCCTGTCCCTGAATCCGATGTGGAGCCTGTCGCCGTAAAGGCCGATGCTTTTCACTCTTTCGTCGTCCCCTATGATCTCCATGATCTGCCGGGCTTCGTCGCACCACATCTCGATCATGGGCATGCCATGGCGTGCCTTTATCCCCGCCGGGGTGTCTTTTTCGAGGATTCGGCCTTCGTAGATAAGGCCCACTTCGGTGCACCGCTCGGCCTCGTCGAGGTAGGAGGTGGAGATGAAGATCGTTGCCCCTTCCTTGAGAAGCTCGTAGAGGATCTTCCAGAAGTCGCGGCGCGAAACGGGATCGACGCCATTCGTCGGTTCGTCGAGGAAAAGGATCTCAGGCGTGTGGATGAGGGCACAGGCGAGGCCGAGCTTTTGCTTCATCCCGCCCGAGAGTTGCCCCGCAAGCCTGCCGGTAAAGGGTGCCAGGTTGGAGAATCCGAGGAGCCTGTCTATGCGCTCCCGGCGTTCCTTCCTCGGTACGTTGAAGATATCGGCATAGAACACCATGTTCTCCATGACCGTCAGATCCTCGTAGAGCCCGAAGCGCTGAGGCATGTAGGCTATCCGTTCCTTGATCTCCTCGGAGTCTTTCCTTATGTGATGCGATGCCACCCAGGCATCACCGGAGGTCGGTTCCATGACGGCGGTGAGCAGCCTCAGGAGCGTCGACTTGCCTGCGCCGTCAGGGCCGACCAGTCCGAAAAGCTCTCCTTTGCGGACCTCAAGGGTGATCCCGTCAAGGGCCTTGACGTCACCGAAGCTCTTGCTGAGGGAGTCCGTCCGTATTGCCGGGGTGTCGTCCATTGTCACCTGAGGGTGATCCTCACGTCGGCGGGCATGCCGGGTTTCAGTTCCTGATCCCTGTTCGTGACGGTGACCTTGACCCCGAAGACGAGCTTGACGCGCTCTTCCCGGGTCTGGACGTTCTTCGGAGTGAACTCGGCATCGGACGAGATGAATGTCACCGTGCCGTCGTAAGTCCTGTCCTTGTAGGTATCGACGGTTATCTTCGCCTTCTGGCCCAGCTTGACGAGGCCGAGCTTGTCTTCCTTCACATATACCTTGACCCAGGGGCGGTCGAGATCGCCGATGGTGAACACGGCCGCGCCAGGCTGAACGATCTCCCCGAGCTCGACGTTCTTCCTGAAGACGACCCCCGATATGGGCGCGTAGAGCCTGGTGTCGGCGAGTTTCTCTTCCGTGTTCGCAACGAGGGCCTCAAGCTGTTTCACCCGAAGCTCGGCGGCCCTGATGTCTTCCCTGCGCGGGCCCTCCTCGACGAGGCTCTGCTGCTGTCTCACGCTCCTTACCTGCCCGAGGCGCGTATCGTAGGCACTCTTTGCCGCGTCGAAGCGCGATGCCGATATGGCCCCGTTCTCGTAGAGGGTTTGGGCACGCTCGAAATCCTTGCGAGTCCTGACGAGCTCCGCCTCAAGGGATGCCGAGTCCGCCCGGGCCTTCGCTATCTCCTGTCGCCGCGAGCCCGCCTTCAGCTCGGCAAGCTTTACCCTGGCCTCCTCGAGGGCGGCCCGGTTTTGGTCGACGAGCGCTCTCGCGTCGCCGCCCGAGAGCTCGGCGATCAGATCGCCCTCCTTTACGCGGGCCCCTTCGTCGACCCTGAGGGCCGCGATCCTGCCGGCGACCTTGAAGCCCACATTGCATTCCGTCACCTCCACGTTGCCGGAGAGCGTCATTGTGCCGTCATCGCGGTTACGGAGATGGTTCGTGACGACGACGGCGACGATCACTGCGGCGGCTATGACCGCCAGGGGGATGACTCTCTTCTTGGGGATCATTTTGTTTCCTCCGTCATGGGTCTTCCGGGGGCGGCAGAGGTTATGCCGGGACCTCTACCTTCCGCTTGGGCCCCGGCGGGCAGGTCCATCGTCCCCATCGCCTTGCTGAGGGCGGCCACGGCGACGCGGCGGTCGAAGCGGGCCTGGCAGAGGTCGGCCCGGGAACGGATGAGGGCGGCCTCGGCGTTGATGACGTCGGTGCTCGTGTTGTCGCCCGACCTGTACCGAAGGTCCTCGATGCGCACCTGTTCCCTTGCGGAAAGGACGGCCTTCTCCGAGACAGCGATGCGTTCATCGGCGTCGACGATGGAGGTCTCGGCCTCCTTGAGCTCTCTGGTTATCGTAAGGCGCAGGGCCCTTCGCTCTTCCTTCGCCTTCATGAGCTCCAGACGCTCGCGGTCCACCTCCGCCCCGATCCGCCCGAAATCGAAGATGGGCAGAAAGAGGCGCACACCGACGCTCCAGTTCTCCTTGAATGACATCCTGTCACCCGCTTTCCCGCCGTAGTCTCCGGCCCCGTAGATATCGGGCAGTCTTTTGCCCTCGGCCGAGGCCACACGCTCTTCCAGCATCCTCACCTTGCTTTGCGCCGCCTTGAAGTCGGGCCGCGCGGCGAGGGCGCCCTCGAGGTCCGTCTTCGCGACGGATGCGCCCGGGGTCGGGCTGTCGTCAAAGAGAATGACGGGGTCGCCGGGGTCGTCCATGCCTATGAGGGTCTTGAGAAGTTCCCTGGTGTTCGTGATGGCGTTCCTGGTCTGTATCCTTCGTTCAATGGCCGCCCCGAGTTCCGTGTCGGCCTTGAGGAGGTCGAGCTTGGGCGCCGTACCCGCCTTCAGAGCCAGCTTAACGTCCCGCCGGTGCGACTCGAGCCCTTTTACCTGGGCTTCGGAGGCGCGGAGCAACTCGTTGAGCTGGGCCAGTTTATAGTAAACGGCGGTGACATTATATATGAGCTCGTGAAGGTTCCGGGTGTGAAAGTCACGGGCCATGGACCTCTTGATCTCGGCAATGGTGACGCCCCTCATGAGGCGTCCGCCCTTGAAGAGAGGGACGGAGAAGGTGGCAAAGCCGTCGTAGACATTCTTCTCGAAATCGGGCAGATCGCTTGCCAGCATGGGCAGGCTGGTTATCACGATGGGTGTGAGCGGGGCAGGGTAGCGGTACCGTGTGTATCCCCCGGTGAGGTCGATCCGGGGCATCCTGTCCGCCTGCGCGGCCCGTATACCCTCACCCTCTATCTCCACGTTTCTCTGCGTCATCCTGAGGGCGGGATTGTGTCTCGCTGCATAGGCAAGGAGCGAGGGGAGGGTGAAGGATTCCTGTGCCACGGCGGCGCCGGGGGCAAGGAGAATTGCCGCGAGGGCCGAAACGGTGAACAGGCGTTTACTCCATGTCATGACGATGCTCCTTCCCGGTCGTTCTTTGTGCTGAAAAGCGCCGCCAGTGAAAAGCGGCAGATATGGGCGGCTATATCGGCCATATTCATGGAGTCCACCCGGTCCGGTCCGACAAGCCTTCTGAGGACCGGCCTCGCATAGAGGAAATACAGGCACTGGCCGATGATACTGGCACAAGAGTAGAGTACGGCATCGCTCGCCGGGTCGCGGCCGGTGATACGCCCCACAATCCCTGTAATGAGATGGAAAGTGGGCCGCGCCGTCTCTTCAACGATGACGTCGAGGGCGGCCGTCGGTTCGGCGAATTCGCGGGCCATGAGCCTTCCGAAACGCGATTCGACGCCCCCGTCGAGAATGCGAAAGACGAAGGCGCGGATGAAACCTTCGAGCCGCCTCTCAGGCTCATCGGTCTCGGACGTCCACGGTTCCGCCGGGTATTTCGTGAAGGCCACATCCTTCCAGTACCGCAGCGTTTCCAGGTAGAGGTTGTCCTTGCTCTGAAAATGGTAGTTGATGGCAGCGACGTTCACGCCGGCCCGTGCGCTGATCTGCCTGATGGTCGTCTGCCGGAGCCCGGAGTCGGCGAAGATCTCGCCGGCTGCTTCGAGGATCCGCAGCCTTGTGTTCGGTCTATCGTCCATCCCGGGTCCACCCTTTCGATTCAAGCATATGTTTCATACAACCATTTTAAACGAGAGTTGGATATTGTCAAGAAATTTTTTTCACAATATCCTTGTGAAGAGTATTACATACTGGGACCAAAAAAGACCCTGTGTTATCAACAGGATGAGAGGGGTTAACAGTAGGAGTATTCATTATTCTGAATCGTTGCGGCGTCAAATATGTATTGACAAGGAAAATCCAATTAGTGTTAAATACCAAAAGGTTTTGAGGGGTATAGTTCATTGATAAGCAGTCTCGTTCTGATGGTTCACTACTAGTGTTCACTATAGTGAATATATTTTCCGGAGCAGTCACTGACGAGTTCACGGGCATAATTCGACGTACGGTAAACGGGCTCACTGCTGCCGGCTCTAAAGGTTGGTTAATCTGAATGGATACGATCAATTTAACTGAAAAAACCGATTGGGCTTTCATTGAAGAGGTGAAAAATGAGAGCGGCCAGAACCCGTCGCTGTGCTATCAGTGCGGGAACTGTACTGCCGGGTGTCCCTACACCCAGTACTTCGACTATCCGGTCAGCATGGTCATGCGCCTTCTGCAGGCCGGGCAGAAGGAGACGATCCTTACCTCGAAGGCGATCTGGCTTTGCGCCACCTGCGAGACATGCACCACCCGATGTCCCTGCGAGGTCGACGTGGCCCATATTATGGACACACTGAGGATCATTGCCCGCCGCGAGGGTAAGGTCTCCGAGAAGGACATTCAGCTTTTCTACGATTCATTTCTCGATTCAATGAAGAAACACGGCAGGATCTTCGAGATGGGCATCCTCATGGGCTACAAGTTCAAATCGGGCCAGTTCATGGGAGATGCGGAACTCGGGCCGAAGGTCATGAGCAAGGGCAAGATCAGCTTGTTCCCCAAGACGATAAAAGGCGCCGACAAAGTAGCTCAGATTTTCAATAGATTCCAGGAAAAGGCGAAAAAGCATGGCTGAGAAAGAATACGCATATTTCAGTGGTTGTTCGCTGGAAGGTACCGCGAAGGAGTACGACGAGTCACTTCGGGCCGTCATGAAGGCCCTCGGAGTGAACCTTGTGGAACCCGATGATTGGAGCTGCTGCGGCTCCACGCCGGCCCACACGGTCGATCACGTATTCGCCGCGGCCCTTGCCGCACGGAACCTCACTCTCGTAGAGAAGATGAACAAGGACGTCCTGACGACCCCTTGTCCCTCGTGCCTCATGGCCTTCAAGAAGGCACAGTACAACATGTCCCGTGACGAAGCCTTCAAGGGCGAGGTCAACGGGCTTCTCGACGAGGCCTACAACTGTGGCGTCGAATCAAAGTCTTCTCTTCAGATCATCTACGAAGATATCGGGCTGGACGCCATCACTGCGAGAGTCACCCATATCATGCCGGACCTGAAGGTTGCGCCGTACTACGGATGCATCCTCTCCAGGCCGCCCGATATCGCGCAGTTCGACGACCCCGAGAACCCTGTTTCCATGGACAAGGTCCTGACGGCGGCCGGTATCCAGGTCCAGGACTTCGCTTTCAAGATGGAGTGCTGCGGTGCCGCCTTCGGTGTTCCGAAGCGGGAGATGGTGAACAGGCTCTCGGGCAAGGTCCTTGAGATGGCCGTCGACGCCGGTGCGAACTGTATCGCCGTTGCGTGCCCCCTGTGCCAGCAGAACCTCGACCTTCGCCAGGAGCAGGTGAACAAGACGACGGGTTCGAACTACAACATTCCAATCATCTACTTCACGCAGCTTCTGGGACTTGCCTATGGATTGTCACCCAAGGAACTGGGTATGGATAAAGTGATCGTGAGCGCTGACAGTGTCACGCGCAGGATCACCAGGGAAGAGTACGAGAAGATCAAAGCGGAAGAAGCAGCCGCGAAAAAGCCCCAGAAGGCCAAGAAAGAAGCGGCCGCTGAAGAGACAAACAATTAAGGAGACCTGATCGATGCGGGTTGGTGTATTTATCTGCCATTGTGGAAGCAACATCGCGGGAACCGTTGACGTCGCGAAAGTGGCCGAGGAAGCCCGGAAGATGCCCGGCGTCGCCTATGCGACAGCCTACATGTATACCTGTTCAGAGCCCGGACAGAAAGAGATCACGGACGCCATCGAGCGGGACAAGCTCGACAGGATCGTCGTAGCGGCATGTTCACCCCGCATGCACGAGAACACCTTCAGAAGGACGATCATGAAGGCGGGGCTCAACCGCTATTTCTTCGAACAGGCGAACATTCGCGAGCATGTATCCTGGATCGGCCTCGACAAGGAACTCAATACGACGAAGGCTATCGAAGAGGTCAGAATGGCCGTGGCAAAGGTCATGAAGAACAAACCTCTTTTTTCGTCGTCCTTCAAGATCAACAAGAGAGTCCTTGTCATCGGCGGTGGTGTGGCCGGCATGCAGGCGGCCCTTGACTGCGCCGACGGCGGGCTCGAGGTGGTCATGGTCGAAAAGAGTCCCTCCATCGGCGGTATGATGGCGCGTCTCGATAAGACCTTCCCCACCGTCGACTGCTCCATCTGTATTCTCGGTCCCAAGATGGTCGACGTGGCGCAGCACGACCTCATCAAGCTTCACGCCTATAGCGACATAGCCGAGATAAAAGGCTATGTCGGCAACTACCAGGTAAAGATAAAGAAGAAACCGTCTTACGTAGACTGGACGAAATGCACCGGCTGCGGGCTCTGCATGGAAAAGTGCCCGACCAAGAACGCCTATGACCATTTCAACTTCGGTGCGGCGCCGACGCGGGCCATCAACATCCCCTTTCCGCAGGCCATTCCGAAGAAGGCAACCATTGATCCCAATTTCTGCCGACAGTTCACGAAGGGTAAATGCGGTGTTTGCGCAAAGGTCTGCCCCACAGGCGCCATCAATTACGAAATGCAGGAAGAGTTCATTACCGAGGAAGTCGGGGCCATCATCACGGCAACAGGATATGGCCTCATGGATATCGAAAGACTCACCGAGTATGGCGGCGGAAGATATCCCGACGTCATCACGGGCATCCAGTACGAGCGGTTCCTCAACGCCTCAGGTCCCACGTCGGGCCATATCATCAGGCCGTCGGACCACGAAGAGCCGAAGACGATCGTTTTTGTCGCCTGCGCCGGCTCCCGTGACAAATCTCTGGGCGTTCCCTACTGTTCGAACTTCTGCTGCATGTACATCGCGAAGCAGGCCATTCTGACGAAGGACCACATCCCAGATTCCCAGTCCTACGTCTTCTACATGGACGTCAGGTCGCCGGGCAAGGGTTATGATGAATTTACCCGCCGTGCCCAGGAAGAATACGGTGCCAAGTATATCCGGGGCAGGGTATCACGGATCTATCCGAAGGGGAAGAAGATGGTGGTCAAGGGAGCCGATACGCTCCTTGGCACCCAGGTCGAGATCGAGGCCGATCTCGTCGTTCTCGGGACAGCGGTTGTTGCCGCTCCGGGCGCCGCCCAGATGGCCGAAAAGCTCCATATCTCCTACGATACCTTCGGGTTTTACGTCGAGTCCCACCCGAAGCTGAGACCCGTTGAGACGAACACCTCGGGTGTCTTCCTCGCCGGCGCCTGCCAGGGCCCCAAGGACATCCCGGCATCGGTCGGACAGGGTTCCGCCGCCGCCGCGAAGGTTCTGTCGCTCTTCTCGAAGGATATGCTCGAATCCGACCCGGCCATCGCCCAGGTCAATCAAAATACATGTGTGGGCTGTCTCAAGTGCCTCAAGACATGTCCCTTCCAGGCCATAGTCGAGGATACCTTACGGAGCGGCAAGAAGGTGGCCAAGGTCATCGAGACGGTCTGCGCCGGATGCGGCGTCTGCACATCCACCTGTCCCTGCGGCGCAATCCAGCTGCAGCATTTCACGGACAACCAGCTCTTAGCGGAGGTTAATGCAATATGTCAGAAGTAGCAGCCAAAGAACTGCGGATCGTTGGTTTTCTCTGTAACTGGTGTTCCTACGGCGGTGCCGATACCGCGGGAGTTGGACGGTTCAAACAGCCCACGGACCTTCGGATCATCAGGGTTCCCTGCTCGGGCCGTGTCGACCCCATGTTTGTAGTACGTGCTCTCGTCACGGGTGCCGATGGTGTTCTCGTCTCCGGATGCCACCCCAGGGATTGCCACTACACGGACGGCAACTTCTACGCACGGCGCAGGTTGGAAATGCTCAAAAGGCTTCTGCCGTTCCTGGGCATCGATGACAAGAGATTCCACTATACATGGGTTTCGGCCTCTGAAGGCGCGAAATGGCAGCAGGTCGTAACGGACTTCACGAAACAGGTCCACGCGCTCGGCCCCATGCATCAAAAGTAAGGAGAAGGCAGATTGAGTACTCAGAAGCTTAAAGAGATCATCAAGCAGGTCCTCCCCGATGTGGAGACCGTCATATGCTGGCAGGAGGGTTTCGACAAGCTCAATGTGACGCCGATCTTCATAACGTCGCCTGAGCAGGCTGAGAAGGTTGTATGGAATCCCCTGTGTGCGCAGAACCTCGCGAGCTACCTTCCTTCGCAAAAAAAGAAGGTGGCCGTGGCGGTGAAGGGCTGCGACTCGAGGACCATCGTCCAGTACATGCAGGAAGGCCTCATTGACAGGGACAACGTCATCATCATCGGTATCCCCTGCAAGGGTGTCATCAGCAAGAAGAAGGTCCAGAAAGCGATCGGCAACGAGCCCGTGGAAGACGTGATCTTCACGGACGGCTCGGTGAAGGTGAAGACACCGTCGGGCGAGAAGACCTTCGCGATAGCCGATGTCTGCCCCAGCAAGTGTGTCTCGTGCCAGTTCCCGACCCCCATCGTTTACGACCATCTTACCGCAGACGCCATAAAGTCGGACAAGCCGGCGGAGAGTGTCTATGCGGACGTGGCGGAACTGGAAGGTAAGACCCTTGAAGAGCGCAGGGCGTATTTTCTGAGCCAGTTCGACAAGTGTATTCGCTGTTATGCCTGCCGGAACGCGTGTCCCATGTGCGTATGCCAGGACAGCTGTATCGCAGAGACGCGCGACCCGCACTGGATAACCCAGAAGCTCAGCCTCGACGAGAAGCTCATGTTCCACATGATCCATGCCCTTCATCTTGCAGGACGGTGCGTGGAATGCGGCGAATGCGAGCGGGTATGCCCGATGGAGATCCCCGTGGCGAAGCTGAAGAAGAAGATAAACAAAGAGATGAAAGATCTCTTCGATTATACCCCGGGAGTCAACCCCGAGGACAAGCCGCCGATGTATACCTTCAATGTTGACGAAGCTAAGATTAAGGAGCATAAACTCTAATGGCCGACAAAGGATACCTTCCGAAAGAGAAGATAAAGGAATTCGTCGAGGCCCTCGGTAAAGACGCAACCGTCTTCGCTCCGTGCCTCGAAGGGGACACGATCATCTTCCGACAGTATACGCCCGACAAGGAGATCTCCCTCGACCGGCCGGCGAATACGCCGCCCAAAGGGGCCATATATCCCCAGTGCGAGACGCTGCTCTCCTTTGAGTTCAAGAAGGAAGCGGACAACCCCCAGAAGATGGACGTTGAACTCAAGGTCAATACCGACTTCCCGAAGGCGGTAGTTTTCGGCGGGCGTCCTTGCGATGCCAGGGGATTCACGGTGATCGACAGAGTCTTCGTCAATACCGACACCGCTGATCCCTATTACAGGAAGCGCCGCGAGAACACGACGATCGTCACGAAGTGCTGCAACGGCCCCGTGGCCGGCTGCTTCTGTGTGGGTGTGGGAGGCGGTCCTGCCGTGGCTGAGGGGTCTGATGTGGTCATGACCGAGGTGGACGGCGGATACTACGTGGAGGCGGTAACGGACAAGGGCAAGGCCGTCATGTCACTGCCCATGATCCAGGATGGAGCATCTTACGAGGCGAAGGCAAAAGAGGCGAACGAGAAAGCGACTGCGGCAGTGAGAAATCCCTTTCCCGCAGGCGCAGACAAAGTGTCGCCGGAGCTTTTTGACAGCGGAGACTTCTGGGGCCGTGTGATCGATAAGTGCGTCAGCTGCGGCGCCTGCACCTTTCTGTGCCCCACATGCTATTGCTTCAACATCACCGATGAACAGGCGATCACCACGGGCGAGCGTGTAAGATCATGGGATTCCTGCATGTTCCAGCATTTCACCCTTGAGACCAGCGGCCACAACCCGAGGCCGGTGAAGCACAAGAGGTTCAGGAACCGCGTCGGTCACAAGTTCTACTACTACCCGGAGAAGTACGACGGTGCCATAGCCTGTACGGGCTGTGGACGGTGCATCAGATACTGTCCGGTGTCCGTGGATATCAGCGAGATCGTAGGGTACCTGAGAGACCCGAAGGCGGATCCGAAGGCTTGGGCCGCGGAAAAAAAAGACGCGAAGAATTAGGAGTGCGTGATGACAGGGAATGAGAATCCATACCTTCCTGAATTAGCGACAGTTACGAAGGTAATCGAAGAGACGCCAAACATTAAATCCTTCCAGGTCGTTTTCAACGATGCGGAGAAGATGAAGAACTTCACGTTCGAGCCCGGCCAGGTGGGACAGCTCTCGGTCTTTGGTGTCGGCGAGTCCACCTTTGTTATCAATTCCCCGCCGACTCGTATGGAGTACCTTCAGTTCAGCGTCATGAAGGCCGGTGAGGTCACGACGGCCCTTCACGGGGTCTATGAGGGCGACGTAATAGGCGTCAGGGCGCCGCTCGGCAACTGGTTCCCCTACAATGACATGAAGGGTAAGAACATCCTCTTCATCGGCGGCGGCATCGGGCTTGCTCCGCTTCGGACCCTTATTCTTTACATGCTCGATAACAGGGCGGATTATAAGGATATAACCATTATCTATGGATCGAGGACGCCCCCTGATCTATGCTATAAGGACGAGTTGAAGGAATGGGAAGAACGATCTGACGTGAACCTCATCCTCACCGTAGATAATGAATTCCCCGGATGGACGAAGAGAACGGGTTTCGTTCCCACCGTCCTCAAGGAAGAGGCACCCAAGGCCGACAACACGATAGCCATCACCTGCGGGCCTCCCATCATGATCAAGTTCGTCCTCGAAGGGCTCGCGGGCCTCAATTTCCCCGATGAGAACATCATAACCACCCTGGAGGCGAGGATGAAATGCGGCATCGGCCTCTGCGGCCGCTGCAACCTGGGCCACAAGTACATCTGCAAGGACGGCCCCGTGTTCTCGCTGAAGCAGCTCAAGGAGCTACCGAGCGACGAATGATGGGGAGCGTGAATTAAACGCTCATATGCTTCGTCACAAATAATCCCGTCTAATTTCGACGTACCTGTGTACGCCTGCATTAGACGGGATTTTTGTTCCTCGCCTCTGAACGTTTTCTTCACGCTCAGCCAGGTGCCGTGTGAATGTCTGCGATGCCACAAATCCTCGACGTACCCTCGGGTACGCCTCCGGTTTGCGCCACCTTGTCGCCTCGTTATCCGACAAAAATCGTCCGGCCAGTGAGACTGGTTCGGACGGTAAGGATTAGAACCGACAGACCTTCCGTTACGGGAGGTCGTTCCTTTTTTTGGGTGCCATGAGAGCCGTCGGCATTCTCGTGCCCCAGACTTCGTCATACCGGGTTTTTGCCTTAAGGCCTCCGGCGGGTGGTGTCTCGTACAATTTCCGGTCCCCGATCCGCACACGCTCTCATTGAACAGCGCAGTTGACAACCAATCTGTTCTCGGGATCTCTCTTCTTGAACTCTTGAACTGTCTTTACTTGCCCAGCAGCTTCATCTCTTCGGGGTCGATGGAGGTTATTCGCCAGTGGCCTTCGGGGGATCGGGCCATGGTGAAGCTTACCCTGTCCTTGCCGCGCTGGCGGACATCGGCGGTGTTGCCGTGGGTCGTAATGGAAAGGGCGAACACGGTTGCCCTGCGGAGGTTGCCGAAGAGCTGTTCGTCGTTGTAGGAGAGGAGGAGATTCGTAATGGATTCTCCCATCTGTGCTTTAAGCTGGGGCAGAAGCTGTGCTGCGAGGTCCTTGCCCGCGGCACGCATGTGTTCCTCGAACTTGTTGCGCGCGGGTTCCTTCTTGTCCATCTGCGCGAACACGTCCTTCGCCATGCTATCGAGAATGCTGTCGGTGTCGAGATACCGGAGAACCTGCCTGGCGTCGCGGTTCAGAATGCCTTTCTTCAACATGTACAGGCTGTAGTAGGGGGTCGTCCGGGCATAGAGAAAGGCAAAGACGGCAAGGAGGATGAGGGCGGCGCAGATGGAGCCGATGAGGATCGGCCCCTTCCCGCGTGCCCGTTCATTCTTTTCCATAAAGCACCCGGATGCCTATTGCGTCTCTATCGCTACGATGACCCACTGTTCGTTGTCCAGTCTCTGCAGGGTCACCGAGGTGTTTTCGGCCGTTTGAGCCGTCGCCGAATTCTGCTCGGCCGTGACGGTAATGGGGCACCGGATGACGGACCATCCTTTCACCGTCGCAAAATAGCTTTTCTCGTGGGGAGAGTCTATTTCATAGATGAGGCGTTTTTTCATCGCTTCATCGGGCTGGCCCATGGTGATGCTTTCAGGCAGTGACCGGACGATGCTGTCGAAGTCCGCATATCTCTGTGCCGTTTCGGCACTACTGAAGAGAATGGCCTTCTTGAACTGGATCAGAGCGTACCGGGGAGTCTTCTTGAAATACTGGTAGCCGAAGAAAGCGGCCGCGATGATGATGATAATGAGGAACCATCGCGCCGCTCCACCCCGTTGATTTCCAAACTGACCTGTCATCGATTTGTCGACCTCCTGCCGTCAGGGTGATCGTCGTTACAGTCCGAGCTTGTTCCTTAATAGTTCGCCAAGGCTGCCCAATTTTTCGTCGGACCGCTCTTCCTCCTTGACCTTGTCCCTGTACCGAGTGTAGCTGTCGAGCTCTATCTTCTCGTCGACCTTGGTCCTTGACAGGCTTACGCGGCCCCGGGAGGGATCGGTCGCGACGACTACCGCCTGCATGGGGGACCCGACGGGGAACATCTTGCTGTGGTTCGTACCTTTCAGGGTGCCCATCTCGACGTTGGGAATGAAGCCCGTCAATCCGTCCTTTATCCGTACGATGATGCCCGATGAGATGACGCGTTCCACCTTTGTCTCGAGGAGCGTGCCGACCGTCGGCAGATCCACCGCCTCCACCACGATCTTGCGTTCCATGGAGAGGGTGAGCCTTCTCTTCTCGGTGCTGATATCCACGACCCTGGCCTCAACCTGCTGACCGGGTTCCAGCACTTCCTTGGGATGGTTGATCCTTCTACCTGCCCCGAGCTTCGAGATGGGGATGAGCCCGTCTATACCCGGTTCGAGGTTGACGAAGGCGCCGAAGCTCTCGAGACGAACGACAACTCCCTGTACCGTTGAATCCACAGGGTATTTCTCGGGAACCGACAGGAAGGGGTCGGGAAGAACCGCTTTGAGGCTCAAGGTGATCCTGTCTCTCGCCCAGTCGATCTCGAGTATCCTCGTCTTTACCTCGTCGCCGATACTGACGAGGTCTCCCGGTTTTGATCCCTTGATCCATGAGAGTTCGCTCAGCGGAATGAGACCATCGATGCCGCCGATGTCGACAAAGACGCCGAACCTCTGGATCGATCGCACCTTGCCTGCGATATCCATGCCGACGGTGAGTATCTCCTTGAGCCTTTCCTTTTCCTTTTCGAGTTCTTTCTCCAGCAGGGCGCGCCGCGAAAGAATGATATTGCGGCCGCGTTCCTTGTATTCAAGCACCTTGAAGGGATATGTCTCGCCGATGTATGTGCCGGCGTCCCTGCTCCCCTTAAGGTCCATCTGCGAGTAAGGGCAGAAACAGCGTACCTTGCCGACGCGGACCTCGTAGCCGCCCTTGAGTTCCGATGCCACCTTTCCCGTCACAGGGATGTCGGCCTCGAAGGCGTTCTTGATGCTCTGCAAGGTGATGCTCGGGAAGCTGTGGATCAAGGTGGTGAACTTTCTCGCTCCATTTTCAACGGTCACGAAGTAGGCCTCGATCTCGTCGCCATCCTGAAGGGTTAGCGCGCCTTCCTCGTTGAGAAACTCTTTCCTGTCGATAACACCCTCGCTCTTGCCGCCGAGGTCGATATAGACAAAATCGCCCGAGATGCCGGCGACCCGGGTGGTCACCCTCTGTCCCGGTTCGAGTCTTTTGACCGATTGAGTACTCTGTTCGAAAAGCTGTGCAAAATCTTCTTCGTGTCCGCTTTCTGTTGCGCTCCTTTCTTCAATATTTTCCTGGTTGTTGATCTGTTCGTCTGACATCGTCCGATCTCCTGAAGTTGTTAAAAAATTTTTTGTTGCAGTAATGTACAATTTCTGAAGTGTTATGTAAAGCTATTGTTCTCATTAATCGGGAATTTGACAATTCTAAGACCATGGAATAACATATGAAAAATGAAATACCCATAGTTTGTAAAGGGGTGGAAAGGAGGTAGGGGTGAATTCTGTTTCCGTAAGGGTATCCGCTGGTTTGTTATGTATTGCGGTTCTTCTGACGCTCTGTGTCGTTTCGGCGGCGTCCGTTTCCGCGCAAAGCAAGGACGGACCGGCACTCACGAGGGAAAAGACCGGGTACGCGCTCGGTGTGAGCATCGGGCGCAACATGAAGAGCCTCGGGATAGACATCGATCCCGATATGATCGTTCGCGGAATACGGGATACCCTTCGAGGACAGCCTTCCATGTCAGACCAGGATGTAAAGACGACCCTTGACGAATATGAGAGGGATCTTGTCAAAAGACTGGGCGAGAAGAACAAACAGGAGGGGGAGGCGTTCCTCCAGGAAAACCGGCAGCGTAAGAGCGTCGTGACTCTCCCCAGCGGTCTGCAGTACTTCATTCTCAGGGAGGGCAAAGGTGCCGTTCCCAAGATGAGCGATATCGTGACGATCCACTACAAGGCCAGGCTTGTTGACGGGATGGAGTTTGAAAGCACGTACTGGAACAACAGGCCCGCCGAGATCGCCGTCAACAAGGTAGTGATAAAGGGGTGGACCGAGGCACTGATGAAGATGCCCGTCGGTTCCACCTGGCGTCTGTATATTCCTCCGGCACTTGCCTTCGGGGAGGCCGGTGCCGGTACGATGGTCGGCCCCAACGCGGTCATCATATGTGACCTCGAGCTTCTGGCCGTCAGATAGGACCGTCACAGGCCACAGACCCCCCCCGGCCAGGAGATGAAGGGTTTTTTGACCTGGAACCTGGAACATGGAACCTGTGACGATCTTCGTTCTACAGGTAGTCCACAATGTTCAGCGACAGGGCCCTGGACATGGCCGCCATGAGAGTCTCGTATGTTGTCGTGAGCGCGTTCAATTGTACACCGAGAGTCGCGGTGTCCGCATTGACAAGCTTCGACTGAATCTCCTCAATAGCCGCGGTATTGCTGTTGTTGACGGTTATAAGGGTCTCAGCCTTAGCGCCTTGGTAGGCCGTCACCGTTGAGGCTGCGGTGATCAGTGCCTCGGCATCCTTCAGATACCGCGCGTTCTGCGAGATCCACAGGGTATTTCCCGCCTCGAAGGCATTTCTGAAATCTGTCAGCATGTCGAAGATGCTGAGATCTTCCACCTGGAATGTATCCTGCGTCGTCAGCCCTTCTCCGCTGGTATCAAAGGAGAGCTTGATCCCCCTGTTGGTCGTGTTGGCTACCCCCGCGCCGTCGATGAACATCCCGGCGTCATAATCACCCGCATCGGTTGTCCCGTGGCCGAGAACCGAGTCCGTGGTTTGAAAGCCGAGTACGCCGGCTGCGGTTGAACCTGTGTCGGACCAGTTCAGGGTGATGACAGAGCCCGTATTATTGGTAATGGAGAATCTTCTCGTGGAGCTGTCATAACTTGTGGAGCAGCCCGCGCCGAGCCGTGTCTCCAGTTCCGACGCGAGTGCGGCACCTGTGTAGGTGCCGTGGCTCAGTGTGACCGGAAGACCGTTGACGTATATGGTATCGTTGGTGGCGTCTATGACGATATCGCCGGCCGAGGTGTCGGCACCTGACGTGCTCACGGCGATGTCTGCGGACCAGGTGACTCCGTCCGTGGAGTATTGATAGGTGGCCCGTCCCGTCCCGCCCGTCGTGGAGCCGGAGGTGCTGATCCTTACGTAGAACGATGTTCTGCCCGTGTCGAGGTCGCTTTTGATGGTGCCGCCGTCTTTGAGCAGCATGGTAGCGCTGTCGAACCGAGGACGTCCGCTGCAGTGGAGGCCGACCAGTCAAAGGTGGCGTCGTCTCCGCTGTTGTTGGTTATGAGGAACTTCCGTGTCGCCGGATCGAAGGCGACGGAATAGTCCGGTCCCAGCTGAGAAGCTATCTCCTTCGCGAGGGCGCCTCCCGTGTACGAACCGGAAGCGACGCTGATACTCATGGAGCCTCCCGCGTCCGTCAATGAGATGGTGTTGTTCGTCCCGTCCATGACATAGCAGAAGTTGTCGGTGTTTGCGTATATTGCGCCTGTGTATGTGTTGTCGACACTCCCGTATGCGATCTTAGAGGTGCTGTAGAATGCCTGTCTTCCCGAGATGCCGTATTGTCCTGCCCGGGTCGCGCCGAGGTATATGCTCGTTGCATCTTCGGCCCTTTCGTCCACGCTGTACGTTACCGAATAATCGCTGTTCAGGCGAAAAGGTGAGCTGCCGGCCTGTCCGCCTCCGAAGAGGCAGTTGTTTCCGAACGTCGTGTTTGCCACATCGACGAGAGACTCGATGATGTCCTCGATACTCTGGCGTGCCGCCGAGAGAAGACCCTCGTCCATGGTGTCGGCGTTGTTGGCGAGGTCGGTGACGGTGCGGATCTGGTCACTTATAGCGGTAAAGCACGTATCGTACATACCCGAAAGCGTGACCAGGCTCCGGAGATTGTCCGTGAGTCGGGAGACGGTGCTCAGGACGGCATCGTACTTGACGTTCGTCGCATAGGCCACCGGATCGTCTGAAGGTGTGTTGACTGTTTTCTGGGTTGCGATCTGCCTCTGAATGCCCTGAAGCTCGGCGTTGACCCTGGTGATGTTTTGAAGGTACAACCTGTATTTCATGCTGTCGGAAACTCTCATTATATGGCCTCCAGAAGTGAAGAGAGTAGTTGATCCGCCGTGGTGAGCAGGCGGGCGGCCGCTTGATAGGCATACTGGAACTTGACGAGGCTTATCATCTCCTCGTCCGTCGAGACGGCGGAGACGCTGTCGCGCTGCGTTTCCACGCTGGAAAGAAGGGCCTGGTGATAGTCGGAGACAGTCTGCGCATTCTCCGAAAGGCTGCCTATCTTGCTGAGAATGGATGTGCACTGGTCGACATAGGTTGTAGATCTGCCGCCGATGGTCACCGAGGCGCTGCTGAGAGCTGCGATGGCCAGGGCGGTGCCGTTGCCCGAGGTGCTCCCGGCGGACGACGTAGCGGCGATGTAGTCCTCGCTTGCCGCAACCTCATCGCTCAAGTTCATCACGGCGGCGTAGTCCCCGGTTGTCGTCACGGGCTTGAAGAAGCCGATGCCCGTAACCCCCGTTGCCGTGTAGCCCGCATTATGGATGGCGTTGAGCTCGTCTGCAAGTGATACGGCGAGATCATTGATGTCGCCGATAAAGGCCGTGACCTGGTTGTCACGAAGGTCGATGAGACTCTTCAGGGAACCTGAGCTGATGTCCTCCGTAATGTCCGCTTTGGTCCCCGAAGCGCTCAACCAGGCGACCCTGTATACGCCGTCAGCCGATTCTTCCGCTGACAGGCTGTTGAAGTTCGAGCCGTCTACGAGCAGCTTTCCGCCTGACGTCATGACCGCGAGAGCACCACCGGTGTTCTCGAAATACTGTATGTCCATCATGCCCGAAAGCTGTTTTACCAGGGCCGTTCGCTCTGCCAGGAGCGATGTGTCGTTCGCACCGGAGCGTACCATCTCGGCGTTTGTCCGGGCGATGGACTGGAGGATATTGTTCACGTCATCGACGGTTTGTCCCACTTTCTCGTCCAGCTCCGCCTGCAGGTTCTTCAATACCCCGTAGATATCACGGATGGTCTGGCACATATTCTCGCCTGCCGAGACCACCGCGAGCCGGGCCGTGGTGCCCGTCGGATCCGTCGCCAGCGCCTGCCAGGCATTGTAGAAGGAGGTCACGCGTGCGGTAAGGTTGGTGGTGTTCTCGTCGAGGATGCTCTCCATGCGGCTGAAATAGGACTTGTATACCTGCCATTCCTCAGCGCTGCACATCTGGCGTGCCACGGATCTCTCCAGGTACCTGTCGTAGCATGCGGCAATCCGTATTACAGTGACCCCGTTCCCTATCAGGCCTGTGGAGCCGGTCCGGCATGTCGATTCGGTCAGAACCGTCTGTTGCCTCACGTAACCCGTCGTATTCGCGTTGGCAATGTTGTTCGACGTGACCTGTATAGCCGTCTGCTGGGCGAGGATGGCACTTTTTGCGATGGTCAGTATCGACGTTATACCCATCATACCCTCCTTGAAAAGAGCATCGGACCGTTTTTCGACTCCCTGCCATATGTCAAAGGTCTCTCCTTGAGAGAATGTGCGATGAACTCCATGGCCGATCTGACTCGTCCGGCAGACAGGGAAAGGAGCACCCTGTTTCTTCTGATGTGTTTCTGAGCCTCCCTTAATCCGGCCTCGATCATCCCGGCCAGGTCCGGGTCTTCCCCGCGCCCCCCTCTCTCATGGTCATCCGGTACGCGGCCGTGACGGTCTTCCCCCGGTTTCCTGAGATTCGCCAGGGTTCTCAAGGCCTCCTCCTTCTCCCTGTTTGTTTCCGTGATAGCGTTGAGTGAAAGAGACAGGATGGCTTCCCTTTCACGTTTCAGGGCATCGATGAGGCCCGTGACCGCCGCGTGCTGCTGACGGGCGATTGCAGAGGGAGAGGCGTCATCTCCCGCAAGGTACGTCCGTCGGGGCCTGTTGACGTCAAACCCTCCGTCGCCATCCATGTTGCTCGTGTATGGTCTCATGGTCTTCCTCCTCAGTATCGCTCCTATCTCTTGATGTTCATCAGGATCTCAAGGATCTCGTCCGTCGTCGTGATGACCTTGGAATTTGCCTGGTAGGCCCTCTGTGCCACGATGAGCTTGACGAATTCCGTCGCCAGGTCCACGTTCGATTCCTCCAGGGAGTTGGAACTTATGGTCCCCAGGCCGCCGTTGCCGGGCGAGGTGGTATAGGCCACGCCCGATTTGACGGTGGCGGAGTAGAGGTTACTCCCTTCTTTCTTGAGCCCGTTGGGATTATTGAAATTGGCGAGGGTTATCTGGTAGAGCTCAATCGTCTGTCCGTTGGAATAGGTACCGGAGATGATGCCGTCGGAGCTTACCGTCACGCTTTCGAGGGTGCCGGGAGGATAACCGTCCTGTGTCTGATAGTTCGTCGTCGAGGCGATGGTGTACTGGGTGGTTGTGCCTCCGCCGGTTCCGGAACCGAAGACGAGGTCGATGTTCTGGTTCTGCTCTGCCCCGTTCGAGAAGTTGAAGGACACTGTTTGTGCCTCGCCGCCCGACACAAGGACACCTTTGCTGTTGAAGGTGAGGGTTCCCCATCCCGCGATCGTGTTTACCCCTGACGTCGAATCGGCCGCATCGACCTCGGCTATCCATTCCCAGGTGCTCTGTCCCGTCGTTTCATCTTCCGAGGACTTCCGAAAATAGACGGTGACGGTGTGGGATTGACCGAGGGAATCGTACACGGTGATGGACGAGGAGTAGTTCGAGGTTGTCGAGGGTGTCTGCGTGGCACTCACCTCTGTCACCGAAAAGCCGCTGACCTCAGTGGTCTGCATGGTATCGGCCGACGGAAAAGAGGTGGTGCCTGCCGTCACGATGTCGAGACCGGAGCCTCCGAAATTTGTGTAGGATGTACCCGCGGCCACGGAATTCGTGTAGGATTGTGTGCCGGTGACATTCCCGTCAAGGTCTGTTATGGACACGGTCACCGTCAGTTCACCCGTGGCGGCATTGTAGGCGAAGGCGTAGCTTCCGGTGGCGGGATACTCGCCATCGCTCGCCGTAACGGAGGCAACGGCCCCCGTCCCCGACAGGCCTCCCATGGTGCCCGCCCATTGGGAGTCGGACTGAAGGTTTACGTTCATAGCCAGGTACTGCGTGGCCCTTGGCTGGCTTGGAGCCTGGGATATCGTTATGTTTCTGTCCACGCCGGCCGCGGCCCCCGTTGCCTGATCGATCTCCTTGCCCTGGAGTACATAGCCGTTGGGGTCGACGAGATTTCCGTTGCTGTTAAGGAAGAATGAGCCGGCCCGCGTATAGTACGTATGTCCTGACGACGAATCGCGGACGATGAAGAAACCTTTGCCGCCGATGGCGAGGTCGGTGGACGACGACGTCGTTTCGAGGGAGCCTTCAGAGAAATCGGTCGTCACCGAACTGAGCTGCACCCCGCGACCCACCTGACTTGTCCCCGAGGAGCTGTTGATGCTCTGATACAGGGCATCCTCGAAGGTGCAACTGGAAGACTTGTAGCCCGTCGTATTCACGTTTGCGATGTTGTTGCCGACAACATTGATGGCGTTGCTGCTCGCCAGAAGACCGCTAATTCCCGAAAATAGTGAACTTAACATGATACATCCTCCTGTAATGATTGATAGTTATCTTTCCGCCACTCAGGCCGCACCTCTCCTGTCACCCGCCATTCGCGTGTACGGGCGGGGCGGTCACATCAGGTATTGACAGTCAAGGGCGGTATTACCGCCACACCTTTGCCACCCTATGTTTCCAGGCCACCTCCATTCCATGCCTTAGGTCCACGGGCAAGGCCCCTTTGATCTTTCTCGCCGTCTCTTCAACGCGGCGCCGGATCTCCTGCCACCCGGGACGACCTCCTCCGGTTGCGTTCCATCGGTCGTCCCGTACGCTCCATCAGTCCCCCGCGCGGCAAGGCCCCTTCAACCTTCCCTGCCTGTCGCGAGGCCGCAACTTCCCTGTGTCAGCTGTTTCCAGCGTTCCATGCCGAACACATGCTTCACGGATTACTGTTCAGACACCTCTCACACCATCCTCGTCGATGCACCTCCTCTTGCCGTCCTGGTCCGCAGCGGTTCCATCGGTCCCCGTGCCGTCCGTCGGAGTTGACGGACCGTTCGCGGACCTTAACCGTGCGAAATACATGACTGCCCTGTCGGCAGCTTCAATTTGGGTTGATTGGGTGGTGTGGTGTGTCAACCTACATGAGGCAACTTTCGTGCCAAATGTTGCAAGGTCTTAGATATCGAGATGTTAACTGTCTTCGCGGTTCGGGGAAGAGGTTTCTTTCCGGGTTGGTTTTTTCCTCATCGGGAAAAAATTTCCCGTCCGGAGGATATCAGCCGAGGAGTGCATCCGCCGGGCTTCCGCCAGGTACAGCTTTCTTTACAGACCCTTTACATTTATTTGCCAAGGTTTGCTTGCCTCCCGTCCCGCGGGATCGTAGAATTGTTCTGTCGACGGTGACCTCATCCCCCCGGTGAACCTTGGTGGGTCCGCCGAAGACAAAGGGAGGCGCCGGAGACAGCGGGGCAACCGGGATCCTGATTGGGTGTTATGGTGTGGCTCCCACGGGTTGGTCCGCCCTCCGGTCTTCCGGAATCCCAGGTATTTTCCGCCGCGCGGCGGTGTCCCTCGCTATGATGGTACCCCGGTTTTTGCTCCTGACACAAAGAATGATACATTACCCCGCCAAAGCCCCGTATTGATTGTTCCCCCGATATTCTGATAACCTGATTGCGTAAGGTCCTGTAGCGGTTCAAATCGTTGGCTGCAAATGGAGGGTCTTCGTGAAAGCCATGGTGTTGGAGAAGATATGTGACCTGAGGGTCGAGAAGGAGCCATTGAGGCTCGTGGACGTGCCTGTCCCCGAGCCGGCGATGGGGGAGGTCCTCATCCGTGTTCGCGCCTGCGGTGTCTGTCACACGGAACTCGATGAGATCGAGGGCAGGACTCCGCCTCCGAGGTTTCCCGTGGTTCCCGGACACCAGGTGATCGGTTTAGTGGAGGAATGCGGCCCCGGTACGAAGCGTCTGCAAAAGGGTGACAGGGTCGGGGTTGCCTGGATATACTCCTCATGTGGAGCATGCGGTTTTTGCCGCGACGGAGACGAGAACCTTTGCGGGGAGTTTGTGGCCACCGGCAGGGACGCCGATGGCGGGTACGCCGAGTACATGGTGGTGCCCGAAGGCTTTGCTTTCACGGTGCCCGATGCCTTCAGCGACCTCGAGGCCGCCCCGCTCCTGTGTGCCGGGACGATCGGGTACAGGTCGCTTCGCCTGACGGGGATGCACGATGGCGAGAACATCGGCCTCATCGGTTTCGGGGCCTCTGCGCACCTGGTAATACAGATGGTGCGCCACATGTATCCTTCATCGAAGATATTCGTCTTTGCCCGCAGCCCCGGGGAGAGGGACTTTTCCCGGGAGCTGGGCGCCTTCTGGGCAGGCGACGCCGCTGACCCATCGCCGGAAAAACTGCATCGCGCCATCGACACGACCCCTGTCTGGGGTACCATTGTGCAGGCGCTCGGCAACCTGGAGCGGGGAGGGCGCCTGGTCATCAATGCGATACGCAAGGAAGAGGTCGACAAGCCGGAGCTCCTCGCGCTTTCCTATCCGGATCATCTCTGGCTCGAGAAGGAGATCAAGAGCGTCGCCAACGTGGCTTCCCGTGACGTCCGGGAGTTCCTTGACCTGGCGGCGTCCATCCCCATCCGGCCCGAGGTGGACGCCTTCATGCTCGACGAAGCGAACCGGGCGCTCCTTGAGTTAAAGGAGAGAAAGATACGGGGCGCCAAGGTCCTCAGGATTGTCTGAAGAGGTCATCGTTTGTCTCAGAACAGAGAACCCTCATATCGAATGTGGCGGGTGTTCAGGTGCGACCTCGGGGAAAGAGAGGTTGACAAAGGTGAAGGGCTTTTGATACCGTTTAATTATAGAAAGCAGAGCGCCTGAGGGCGCGGATATCGGTTTAAGGGGTGCTGCACGTAACCGGGGGACGCAGACGGCAAACCCCTGAAGGGACGGCGCAGGACGGGTGCCGGCATGTCGATGAATAAGGGGAAGGAAAGGGGAGGATGGTGATTCCCGGCAGGGTTATGTCCGGTATTGCCATCGATTACAGGTCTGCGTCAGACGAAGCATCACATTCATAAGCTGGTAACGCTTTTGGTACAAGCCTGCATCCGGGGGGAGGCGGCGGGGCGATGGCGCGTGTTCTGATCGTAGACGATGACGAAAACTTCTCCGCATTGCTTTCCACCATGGTCAAGCGGGCGGGGCACGATCCGGTGGCAGTGGCAACCATAAAGGAAGGAATGACGGTCCTCAAGGGGCCCTGCGAGGTGATCTTTCTCGATATTCACCTTCCCGACGGGAGCGGCCTTGAGATACTGCAGGACATCAGGGACACCGCCTCATCACCGGAGATCATCATCATCACGGGTTTTGACGATTCGGGAGCGGCCGAGCTTGCCCTGAAGAGCGGGGTGTGGGATTACATCAGGAAGCCGTCGTCCATAAAACAGATGCAGCTCGCGCTTCTCAGGGCCCTGCAATACAGGAAGGAAAAGGGATACCAGAGAATCCCCGCAGCCCTGAAAATGGATGGCATAATCGGAAAGAGCCCGCTCGTCGGCGCCTGTCTTAACCTTGTCGCCAGGGCGGCCCAGGGTGAGGCAAATGTCCTCATCACCGGTGAAACGGGCACGGGGAAGGAGCTTTTCGCCCTATCCATCCACAACAACAGTTCCCGGTGCAATAAAAGCTTTGTTGTCGTGGATTGCACGTCTCTTCCGCAAAACCTGGTGGAAAGCACCCTCTTCGGGCACAAGAAGGGTTCTTTTACGGGAGCGGACAGGGCCCGGGACGGCCTCGTAAGACAGGCCCACGGGGGAACGCTCTTTCTTGATGAGATAGGAGAGCTTCCGCTCTCCATCCAGAAGAGTTTCCTGAGGGTCCTGCAGATGCGGAGCTTTCGCCCCATAGGTTCCGACACGGAGATCACGAGCGACTTCAGGCTTATCTCGGCGACGAACAGGAATCTGGACAAGATGGTCGAAGAGGGGCAGTTCCGCGAGGACCTCCTTTTCCGTATACGTACGCTGCGGATCGATCTGCCGCCACTGCGCGAGCACCCCGAAGACATAAAGGAACTGCTTGTGCATTACGTGGCCCGTCTCTGCGAACAGTACGGGGTGGGCAATAAGGGCTTTTCGCCGGAATTCCTTGCGGCGCTCAAGGCCCATGACTGGCCGGGCAATGTCAGGGAGTTCATCAGTGTACTGGAAAGGGCGATCTCAGAGGCTTTTCACCAGCCCACTCTGTATCCGAAACACCTTCCCGCGGACATACGGATCAAGCTTAAGAGATCCGAGCTCGACGTGGGTGCTGCTTCCGGACTCCATCGTGAAATGACCGAATCAATCCCGGTCCTCAAGACGTATCGGGAGGAGGCGATCGCTGCCGCTGAAAGAGAATATCTCGAACGTGTGATCAAGACATCCCGGGGCAGACTCGGTGAGATCTGCCGGCTCTCGGGACTATCACGCCCCCGCCTCTACGCGCTTCTCAAGAAACACAACCTCACAAGACAGACAATCCCATCGTAGGAAACGTTTTTTTAAACGACCGTCTTGCCCGGCGAGACGTTGTCTTCTCCGGCAAAACAATTATGTTGTGCTGCAAGACCGGATCTCGCCGGCATCATGCCGGCCGTTTGCACGTAACTCGCTGACATGTAAGGCGAAGTTACGATCTTACCCCCGCTGCGATAGTGTGGCATGCTTTTTGATATATGTATCGGGGGATTGTTGGACATAACTACGACCTGTCAGAGGATGGACATGCGTCAGGGCAGGCGTTTCAACTCCTCAAGTACGCATGTTGGAGCGAAGGGGGCTACCGGCTGACAGTCTTGACTCCTTAAGCAGAACTGAAAGACCGTGATATCGAGCGAATCGGGGGAAGACTCCAGCTCTTCTGTACCGGGGGGTTTCCCGCCCTTTCCGGATCAGGGTCGAATCCGGCGGTTATTGACCGGGGTCTTGACGGACATCGTGATACCCATAAGGGGGCCTTTCTGAATCCAGGGTTGTGTTTCACCTCCGCGTGCCTGTCACGGGCGCGCAACGTATCCGGATCACCCACAGCACACCTTATTCACGTGCTCGCGCGGCCGACGGTTGCGCCGGGTTCCTTCCTGTTTCCAGCGTTGATAAGAGGATCAAGAGACCGCAGATGGCTGCGGAACGGAGGCTACTCACGTGACTGACAAGATGGTGAGTTTTTCGGGAGGCACGGGATATGTGAGCCAATTGGGCCCGCTGTTCCAAATAGAGGAGAGCAGGAGGGAAAGACACATCCCGGTGATTGACTGCCCCGAGAAGGTGGCCGCCGGCAAGCCATTTGCCATTAGTGTGACGATCGGCAAAGAGGTCAACCATCCGAATACCACCGATCATCACATCAAGTGGGTCCAGGTCTTCTTCAGACCTGAGAACGACAAGTTCTCGTACCAGATCGCCCACTGTGATTTCGCGGCCCACGGCGACCTGTCGGCCGGTTCCGGCAAGGGCCCCGTTGTGACCGACCACAGGGTCAGCGTGGTCGTGTCGGTGAATGGTACGGGAAGAATCTATGCCTTGAGCCTTTGCAACAGACATGGGCTGTGGGAAAGCGGCAAGGACCTGCAGGTGAGGTAGAAGACGGTTTCAGGTTCCAGGTTTCAGGGGGAACGGGGGAGCATGGTTTCAGGTTTCAGGTGAGGATGACGGGAACTGACAGGGGAGCACGAACGGCCTTTGGTTGTGGGGGGGGAGGGCGATGCTCATCCCCGGAGGTCCCGTCGTCCCATCCTGAAACTATTCTATTCTTATCGTCTTTTCTCTACAAAAACCCGATGAGATGATATACAATGAAGCGTTTGTTATTGCGGACTCAGGGCAGGTTGATATTGTTTTTCTAGAACCTGAAACAAAAAAAATGCCGAAGACGGGACTTGAACCCACACAGGCAAATTGCCTACTAGACCCTGAATCTAGCGCGTCTGCCAATTCCGCCACTTCGGCACGCTATAAAGTTATATGTATGTGAGAGATAAGTCAAGAGGTGAGGATGAAAATTTTCGGATCTTTCGATACTGACGACAGATTTCCCAATCCTGTGCTCACGATCGGAAACTATGACGGAGTACACGTCGGCCACAGGCGCATTATAAGGAAGGTGGTGGAAAAGGCCGCCGAGATATCGGGCACACCGATGCTCATGACCTTCTTCCCCCATCCCCACAGTGTTCTCAAACCCGATTCATATATTCGGCTCATAACGCCACCCTCGGTAAAAGAAAGGCTCATCGCGGCTTCCGGTATCGAGGTAATGTTCCAGATACCCTTCGACGACCATCTGCGGTCCATAGCTCCCGAGAGTTTCATCGACGATATTCTTGTCGGCAAGATCGGGGTCGCGGGAGTTATCGTGGGCTATGATTTCCACTTCGGAAAGGGCGGCGCGGGAGATGTCAGGATGCTCCGCGAGTTCGCCGGCAGGAGGGGTTTCTACTTTGACGTTGTCGAGGCCATCACCCTCGACGACGAAAAGATCGGCAGCAACCGGATACGCAGGCTCATCATGGAAGGTGATGTCCGGAAGGCCAACGAGCTTCTTGACCGGCCCCACATGATCGAGGGGATCGTTGTCCACGGCGTCAATCGCGGGAAGAACATGGGTTTCCCCACGATCAACTTCGAGACAGTCTTCGAACTTATCCCCCATAACGGCGTGTACGTAACAGAGGTCGAGTTCGACGGAAAGAAATGGCCCTCGGTGACGAACATCGGTTTCAACCCCACCTTCGACGGAAAGAAGCTCCTCGTCGAGACCCACATCCTGGGCTACACCGGAGACCTCTACGGCCGCGACATCATCATCTACTTCCACGACCGCATCAGGGAAGAAAAGAAGTTCAAAGGCATGGACGAACTGAAGACCCAGATAACGACAGACGTCGAAACGGCGAAGCGGTATTTCAAGAACGCTTGAACCGCTTGAACCGCTTGAACGAAGAAGCCCGGGTGCTTTCCCGGTTCAAGCGGTTGCGACCGTGTCATTTCGCTCCTATCATCACATACACCCCGCCAATGATGGGGTCCGTGTCGTTCCTGTCGTGGAGGACCTCAATCATGCGGTCCTGGATCCTGACGTGTTTGGGGATGAGCTTGACGCCGCTCGCTGCGTAGATATCTTCGGCGATGACCATGCCCGGCTTGAGTTCGTCGAGGGCGATCTTGCACTTGTTCGTGGCAAATTCATGATCGTTCTCGACGATGTGCTCGGCGAGCGACGAGGCGACGGTGGGATCGAGTACGCGGTTTGCCGATTGCCTGATCTCGCGGAGGATGTCGTCGCGCTCATATCCGGAACGGCACAGGTCGCTCTGCATGACGATGCCGCGCAGGACACGTGCCCCGGGGGGTATCTCGTTGCCGATCAGGCCGTCCGGTGTGCCTGAACCGTCGAAGTTTTCGTATTGATGGTAGATGGCGTCGGCGGCCGTCTTGAACCCCGATATGGTGGATATGATGAGCGAGCCGATAACGGGGTGCTGGTTGTAGATGCTCCGGTCGCTCATGGGCATGGTGTTCTTGCTCTTGTCGGCGATCGTGTCGGGCAGGCCGATCTTTCCGATCTCGTGCAGCTGGGCCCCGAAGAGGATCTTGGCCGTCTCTTCCTCATCCGTCCCCATTTTCCTGCAGATGAAGCGGGCGGCATCCTTCGCGGCCTCTGCCCTGTCGGCGGCACCGGGCACCCGCACGTCGATTATCTTGAGGAGTATCTGGGTAAGCTCCTTGAAATTGCGCTCCAGGGTCTGGTTCACCCGGGCAAGCTTTTCCTTTTCATCGACGAGTTCGTTCTGAAGCTGCTTGATTCGAAGGAATGCCCGGATCTTGCTCGTCAGAATGACAGGAGGGGTCGACTTTTCGATGTAGTCGTCCGCCCCGCACTCGAAGGCCTGGACCTTGAGTTTCTCGTCTTTCTCCGCGGTGAGGAAGAGAAAGAACGCCGAGGCTGTCTGCGGGGTGTTGCGGATGTTGCGGCAGAATTCCATGCCGTCGAGGTGAGGCATATCGTAGTCGCTCAGGATAAGGTCGGGAAGGACGTCCCGTGCCTTGTAGAGCCCCTCCCTGCCGTCGGCCGCCTCGTAAATCTCAAAACCGGGATAGCGGGCGAAGAACTTCGCAAAGACACCGCGGAACGTACTGTCGTCGTCTACGAGAAGGATGCGCACCACGGGATTCTCCATCATTTTGCCTCTATCTTTGGTGCCACCACCGGGGGTGCGGGGGTCACCGCTTCCTTTGGCGGCGTGACGGCTGGAGCCGTCGGAGTAATGGCGTCCGACGGTTTTGGCTCCGTCGTCGCGACGAGTATGCTCACCCTCCTGTTCCCGAAGTCAAGGGGTTTGTCGGGATGTTTGAGGTTTCTGTCGGCGAAACCCCGCACCTGGACGATCTGGTCCTTGCCTACCCCGTTTTGTTCGAGGATCCGCCTGGCTGCGTTCGCCCGGTCCGCGCTCAGCTCCCAGTTGGTGTAGTCCGGGTTCACGTAGGGCCGGGCGTCCGTGTAACCCTCGATCATGACCTTGTTCTTGAGGTGTCCCACCTCGATGGCAATGAGCTTGAGGAGCTTCACCGTCTCCGGCTTGAGCTTTGCGCTGCCGACATCGAAGAAGACACCGTTGGAGTTCTCCAGCAGTTCAATGCGCAGACCTTCCCTTGTCACGCTTATCTCTATCTTGTCCCTGAATTTGTCGAATTCAGGATTGGACCTGATCTCCGCCTCCAGCTTCTTTGCCTCAACCTTCAGTCTCTCGATCTCCGAGGTGACGTCGGTCGTAGGATTTGGCGCCGAACCCGTGGAGCCCTGGAGGACGCTCCCCCCCCGGCCGCTCTCGAAGACCCCGGGGTCCTTGAAATAGGCCGAGACCGCCTGCTTGACGGCTTCACTCTGCCCCACGATCCACAGGACGATGAAGAGGGCCATCATCGCGGTGACAAAGTCCGCATAGGCCACCTTCCATGCTCCGCCGTGGTGTCCTCCATGTCCTCTCTTTTTCTTGACGATGATTCTAACGGGAGTCTGATGGTCGTCCATAGCTATTTGACCCCCTTCACGAAGGATTCCATCTCCTGGAAGGAGGGCCGGTAATCGTTGGGGATGGACCTTCGCGCAAATTCCACCGAAACTATGGGGTTGAAACCCTTGGCAAGGGAGGTGATACCCGACTTGATCGCGTCATACACCTTCGATTCCTCCTCCGCCGCGAGATCGAGGTTTGTGGCCAATGGCTGGATGAAACCGTATGAGAGGAAAATCCCCAGAAAGGTACCCACGAGGGCCACGGCCACCTTGTGGCCAACCTCCTCCGGAGGTCCGCCGATGGCCTGCATCGTTATGATGATGCCGAGGACGGCGGCGACGATACCCAGACCCGGCATGGAATCACCGATCTTCTGAAGGATCATGCCCGGTTGCGTACCTTCCTGGTGGTGCGTGTCGATGTCGAGATCCATGAGGCTTTCTATGTCGTGAGGTGCTATCCCTCCGAGAACGATGAGTCTGAAGGTGTCGGTCATGAAGGAGATGATGTGGTGATGCCGTGTGATGCTGGGATATTTGGCAAAGATCTTGCTCTGATCGGGGTGCTCGATATGGGATTCCAGGGCTATGAGGCCATCCTTGCGCGTTACCTGGAAGATCTCGTACATGAGTCTCAGCAGATCGAGATAGAGATCGCGGTTGATGGTCTCCCCTTTGAGGGAGGCCATCGCCTTGGCGACGATCTTCATAAGGAGCTTCTTTGGCGCCGAGATTATCATCGCGCCCAGAGCTGCCCCGCCTATGATGAGGAACTCGACGGGCTGCACGATGAGCTTCAGGGGACCGCCCTCGAGAACGAACCCCCCGAACACCGAACCCAGAACTATAATAGTACCGATAATGACAAACATAGTGAGTTTAGCGCCCTCTTGCGTTCCCTTGTCTTCGGAGAACCGGAGGGGCTCTTTACCCTCCGCGGACCGGTATACCGATAGTATCCGTGCCCTGTTTCGTATGGAGGTTATCGGACGAGGGAGGGAAAAGATTAAGATGCAGTTTCAAATTTCAGGTTTTAAGTGATGTATCTATCCCAATTCATTAAAGACGATCTTTCCGTCGACCATGGTGAAGAGGTTGCGGCCGCGCAAAGTCATGCCGTGAAAGGGGGTGTTCTTTCCCTTTGATGCGAAGGAGTTTCGGTCTACCGTCCATTCCGTGTCGGGGTCGAAAACGATGACGTCCGCCGGGGCGCCCTCGGCTATTACACCGGCCGTAAGGCCGAGCAGCTTCGCCGGGTTGACGGTCATTTTCATGAGGAGACCCTTCAGGTCGAGGATGTCCTCGCGGACAAGGGTGAGTGACAGGGCGAGGGCAGTCTCGAAGCCCGAGATGCCGAAGGTGGCGAGGTCGAATTCCACGTCCTTGGAAGTTAACTCATGAGGCGCGTGGTCCGTGGCTATGACATCGATGGTCCCCTTCCGGAGGCCTTCCTTGATTGCGCTGACGTCCTCCTGCGACCTTAAGGGGGGATTCACTTTCGTGTTCGTGTCATATGTGAGGGTTGCCTCATCGGTGAGCGTGAAATAGTGGGGGCAGGTGTCGCAGGTGATCTTCCTGAACGTTCGTTTCGCGCGTTCGATGATCTCCATGCTGCCGGCCGTGGAAACATGGGTGAGGTGAAGGGGAGAATCCACGTATCGCGCGATGGCGATATCCCTGGCCGCAATGAGTTCCTCGGCGATCGCAGGAATCCCGTCGAGTCCGGTCAGGAGTGAGGCCCGCCCTTCGTGAACGAATCCTCCGGAGAGTGTCTCGTCCTCGCAGTGGGATATGACGGGCAGCTTGAATATCTTCGCGTATTCTAGGGCCTTGCGCATGAGCCCGGCGCCGCGCACGGACCTGCCGTCGTCGGAGATCGCCACTATCCCGGCCTCGAACATCTCGCCGATCTCGGACAGTTCTTCGCTCCTGAGGCCCTTTGTTACCGCACCGCAGGGAAGGACCTTGCAGACGCCCTCTGCCCGGGCCCTGTCGACGATAAATTCGGTAATACTCCGTGAATCATTCACGGGGTTCGTGTTCGCCATGCAGACCAGGGTGGTGAAGCCGCCGCGGGCCGCCGCGGTTGTCCCCGTCCGTATGGTTTCCTTGTACTCGAAACCTGGTTCCCGCAGATGGCAGTGTACGTCGATAAGGCCTGGAGCCACGACGCGCTTCGAAGCGTCGATGATCCTTGTGCCGTCATCGACCTTGCGGATGCTCTTCGAAATCTCCTTGACGATCGGGCCGTCGATCAGGACATCGTACCTGCCGTCGATGGAGTTCTTCGGGTCGATAAGGCGCCCTCCCCGTATCAGGGTTTTCACGCTTCGCCTCCGATCAGGAGATAAAGGACGGCCATCCGGACGGCCACGCCGTTCTCGACCTGGTCGAGGATCACCGAGGAGGGGCCATCGGCGACATCATCGGAGATCTCGATGCCCCGGTTCATCGGTCCGGGATGCATGATGATCGCATCATCCGCGGCGGTTTCGACGTGCTGCCTGCCAAGGCCATACAGGGCGGAGTACTCCTTTGTGGATGGTATGTATGTTGTTCCACCCCTCTCTTTCTGGATCCTCAGCATCATGATGACATCGGCGTTTCTGACGGCGCGTTTAAGGTCATATTCTACCCTGACTCCCAGTGTTTCCATGTGGGGAGGTATCATCGTGGGCGGTCCGCAGCATATGACCTCGTTCCCGAAGTTCTTGAGAGAGAATATGTTCGACCGGGCGACCCTGCTGTGGGCTATGTCCCCGACGATGACCACCTTCAGGCCATCGATGCGCCCCTTCTTGTCGCGTATCGTGAAAAGGTCGAGGAGGGCCTGCGTGGGGTGTTCATGTGACCCGTCCCCTCCGTTGATGATGGAAGAGTCGAGAATTCCGGCGAGCATATGGGGCGCTCCTGGCATGCCATGGCGGATGACAATGGCATCGGGACGCATCGATTCCAGATTTCTGGCCGTGTCCTTGAGGCTTTCGCCCTTTGTCGAACTGCTTGTGCTGGAGGAAATGTTTATCGTGTCGGCGCTTAAGCGCTTCGCGGCTATCTCGAAAGATGTGCGCGTTCGGGTGCTCGGCTCATAGAAGAGGGTGATGACCGTCTTGCCCCGAAGGGTGGGAACCTTCTTGATCTCCCTTTTTGAAATGTCCTTAAAGGATTCGGCCGTATCGAGAATAAAAAGTATCTCCTCTGTTGAGAGGCCACGAATACCGAGGAGGTCTTTTCTCTTCCAGTTCATCGGGTTTGTACGATCACCACTTCATCCTTGCCGTCTATCTCGCTCATCCGGACGAGGACCTCTTCATTCTCATTCACGGGACAGACAGTCCCCGCATAATCGGGGTGAATGGGCAATTCCCTTTCTCCCCTGTCCACGAGGACGGCAAGCTGTATCCTTTTCGGCCGCCCCAGGTCCATGATGGCGTCTATGGCCGCCCTCGTCGTCCGGCCCGTGTGCAGGACGTCATCGACGAGGACAACGGTCATGTTGTTTACATCAAAGGATATTTCGGTCTTTTTGACCTCGGGCCAGCGGAGCTTTGAAATATCGTCACGATACATGGTGATGTCGAGAGCACCGATAGGCAGCGTGATACCTTCCACGTCCGTGACCTTTGCGTGAATGCGCTGGGACAGGTAAACCCCCCTCGTCCTGATCCCGATGAGACACAGCCCGGTGCATCCCGCGTTCTTCTCCAGGATCTCATGGGTGATCCGGGTGACCGTCCTCCCGATCGCCTTCTTGTCCAGAATGACCCTTTTTTTCATTTAATCGTCAAAATAGATGGCTTTTTGCCCACAATTCTCGACGCAAGCCGCACACTCAATGCAGTCTTCCGGTGTCTCGACCACAACGGTACCGTCCTTTTCAGCAAATACCTCGTAGGGGCATATCGAAACACATTCCCTGCAGTCGATGCAGGACACCCGGGAAATGTAAGGTCGCACGGTACTTTAGTACTATAGAAAGTTTTGAGGGAAAAAGCAACAAGAAGACAGGAAGAGAAGATATGACCTATTACCCATCTTCTTTTTGTCACTGAAAGCCGGTGAGGGGTCGGGCCTCGTGCCGGCTTTCAGCTTGAAAGAGAGTTTGTCTGAAGTTCTTCCGGCTCTAGGACTCGTATTCCTCGTTCTCGCCGCCGTATGTCGATTCGCTGCCTTCCTCTGCCGCCGCTGGTTCCGCTTCGGCGTATGCCGTGGTTTCCGCGGGAGGTTCCGACATGAAAGGCTGCTGTCTCCTCTCCATCACGCAGGAACCATTGAAGACGGCCCCGTTCTCGATCATGACGAAGGGTGTGTTGAGGTCGCCGTTGTGTGTTGCCGAGCTCTTGAGGACAATCTGTTCCCCGGCGACAACATTACCCGTTATGGATCCATGAGAAATGAGCGTTTTCGTGTTGATGCTTGCCGTAACCCTCGCGGTCGGCCCTACTACCAGCAATCCCTCCGAGAAGATCTCGCCCTCGAACACGCCCTTGAGCATGACGGAGCTCTTGAACCTGATGCTGCCTTTTATCTCCAGATCTTCTGCGACTACAGTGGTGATCTGACCTTCCTGTATCTCCCTTATTTCGGGAATATCTGCTGCCATATCGTACCCCCTTTGAATGAGTTTGTCCTTATCTGACCGTTATGTCTTTTGCTCTCATGGCGCATGAGCCGTTGAATACGGAGCCGTTCTCTATGATGATGTTGGGTGTCGAGATGTCGCCGTTGTGGATCGAGGTGCTCTTCAGCGTCACCTGCTCGTTGGCAATCACGTTTCCCGTGATCTCCCCGTGAGAGACGAGCGTCTGGGTTGTGATGCTCGCGTTTACGCGCGCGGTGGGCCCGACGACAAGGAGGCCTTCCGAGTATATCTCACCCTCGAACGCACCCTTCAACATGACCGATGTCTTGAACCGTATGGTGCCCTTGATCTCGAGATCATCGGCAACTATGGTCGTGATGTCCTTCTCATCGAATTCGGTTGCTGCCTTCTTTTCGCCTATCATGGTAAACTCTCCTTTCTTGTTTAGTTATATTCGGGTAATGCCTGGCTGTTCATATCCGCACACCAACACCTATGCAAGAACCTTACCACAACAAGAACGTTGCCTGAATTTTTAATTTATAGCATAAGAGAATGTTCGTTACAATGCGGAAAGTAAAGAAGAAGGGGGGAAAGAAAGGGCTGAGGGGTCAGCAGTAAAGAAGAACCCGGGGGGCAGAAATGAGGGACGGGAAATGGATCGCGGTTCCCTGAATCCTGTTCCCTCACCCCTGCCCCCTCTATCTCTGTCGCTTTTTTTGACAGTTGAGTGTCAGAAGAAGGAGAATATTCTCTTGAGCGTTGTTTTTTCTTCGGACGGTTCCTCTTCCGGGGAGGATTCATCCGTTTCCCGGGCTTCTTCCTGTTTCTCGACCTTGCGGGGTCTCTCCATGAAAGAGCTTCCCGAGAAGAAGGCGCCCTCGGTGATGACGAGCTTCGCGGTGCGTATGTTACCCTCCACCGCGCCGTCGGGGTTTATCTCCACCAGTTCCTCGGCCTGAAGGTCGCCTTCCACGGTGCCGTCGATGACTATCTCACGCGCCGCCATGTCGCCCTTGACAGAGCCCGACCTGCCCAGGATCAGGTAGTCGGCCTGGATACTGCCTTCGAGGGTGCCGTCGAGCCTCACAACGCCCTTCGAGATTATCTCGCCACGAATGATGGAGTCCTGACCTATCAGGGTCTCCAGGGACCCTGTTTCATGTTTCTTGCTTGCCATTGTTATCCGTCCTTGAGGTAGTGAGCAGGGTCGACAGGTTTACCGTTTCTCCATACTTCATAGTGGAGATGGGGGCCCGTCGACATACCCGTTGAACCGGCGGTCGCAATCCCCTCTCCCTTCCTGACCTTCTGACCGACGGTCACGAGGTTCTCCTTGTTGTGAGCATAGGCAGTGGAAAAGCCATGCCCATGCTCGACGACGATGATGTGGCCGTTGCCTCCGGACCACCCGGAATAGCTGACGATGCCATCGGCGGTTGCCCTGACGGGCGTCCCGCGGGGCGCGCGAATGTCAAGCCCGGAGTGGTGTGATTTCGCACCGGTGACGGGATGGTGACGCATTCCGAAACCGGAGCTTATCTGCCCCTCTATGGGCCATCCCCGGGGAGTCGCGAGATAGATGTTTTTCTGCTCCGTGATATATTTCTTGATCTCCGCCACGGACTCTATGGTCTCCATCATCTCTTTCTTGATGGCCTCGATGTCTATCGACCCTGAATCACTGAATTCGGCGGACTTGAGGATACTGTTCTTGGATTTGAGTTCCACAAGTCGTGAAAGCTCGTTGTTGGTCTCCTTGAGGGAGGTGATGTTTTGTTTGAGTGCGTTGAACTCCCTCGTGAAGTAGGAGAGCCTTGTCTTCAGGACGTAGTATTCCGCTGTCTTGACCCCGGCGATAGTGATGTAGACCGCCCCGACGACCGCCAGGACCATGCAGGCCAGAAGGCCGGCCACCGGCATTCTCAGCTTGAGAGGCCGGGATTTGGAATGGGGGACGACCAGGATGGTCACCGACGTCGTGCAACTTTTTTTGAGACGCTTCAGCTTCATAACACGATGCCCCTATGATTTGCAAACCTTATACCGTAATCGGCAAATGTGTCAAGTCCTTAACTCGGAATACCGCATTGTAAGCGTGATGAGCCATTTTTCCTTAATCTCCGCAATGGGATACCGGTACGTAAGGGCATCGTCAGCATTGTCGCAGGTACTTGTTGCGAAACTCTTCCGTTTGGCCTGGACGGGGCTATTTTTTTCTTACTTTATCCCAAAAAATTAGCTATATATATTGGTATGTTTGCACCGATACCATTACTTGCGTTTACGGAGAGATGCGTGCAATGAGGAAGCATGGCACAGCAATCCTCTGCTTTTTGATGATCATCCTGGCGGGATCGACCTGCCTTGCCTCCGATGACCTCACGATCGTCAAGGATAAAGAAGGCACCACCTGGTCTGTCGGCTCCGACGAATCGCGTGAAAAGGCCAGGGAGGAGGAAGAGCGCGACAGGGACCGCGCCTGGGACATGCTCAAGAACCAGTCGATCATAATCGACAAGCGGACAACGAAATAGGGATGGAAAAAGGAAGGATCATCATTGTTGAAGATGAGGAGAACATCCTCTCCATGCTCGGTGAGTTTCTCACGGCCAACGGGTATGCCGTCGATCCTTACATCGACAGCAGAAAGGCCCTTTCGGCGCTGAAGAACAACGGATACCACGTCCTGATAACGGACCTCATGATGCCCAGGGTCGACGGGCTCCAGCTTATCAACTTCATCCAGAAGGAATACCTCGATACCCTCGGCATCGTCATGACGGGGTACGGCAGCATGGAAAGCGCCATAAGCGCCATGCGGTGCGGTGCCTTCGACTATATCCTCAAGCCCTTCAAGTTCGAGGAAGTCCTCGCGACCGTGGATTCGGCCATGTACTACTTCAATCTCCTCAAGAGCGACAACATCCCCAAGGGGCTCACCCTCAAAGCGAATCTCCTGAGGAGGTATTCCGAGAACAAGATGGTCCGGGAGAACACCATCCTGAGGTCGGCGCTGAAGGACAAGTACAGGTTCGAGAACATCATCGGTGTGAGCTTTCCCATGCAGAAGGTCTTCGAGATGATCGAGCGCGTGGCCGACACCAGCGCCACGGTGCTCGTCACCGGGGAGAGCGGCGTGGGCAAGGAGCTTGTGGCGAGGGCCATCCATTACAATTCGTCGAAGCGGGACAATCCTCTTGTCGTGGTCAACTGCGGTGCCATACCGGAGACCCTCCTGGAGAGTGAGCTTTTCGGCTATGAGAAGGGGGCTTTTACGGGTGCCGTCAATACCCGTCTCGGCAGGTTTGAACTCGCGGCAGGCGGTTCGATCTTCCTCGATGAGATCGGAGACATGAGCTTTAACCTGCAGGTCAAGCTTCTGAGGGTCCTTCAGGAAAAGTCTTTCGAGCGCATCGGCGGCTCGAAGACGATCAAGGTAGACGTGCGGATCATTGCCGCCACGAACCGTAAGCTGGAAGACCTCGTCAGCGAGAACAAGTTCCGCGAGGATCTGTACTACCGGCTCAACGTGGTCCCCATCGAGATCCCCCCTCTCAGGGAGCGGCGACAGGACATCCCGCTTCTCGTCAATTTCTTCCTGGAGCAGTCCAACCGGATAAACTCCGCGGCCATAGAGGGTTTTTCCGAAGAGGCCATGAAGGCCCTGATGGAATATGACTTTCCCGGGAACGTCAGGGAATTGCAGAACATCGTGGAACGCATGGTGGTCCTCAAGAGGGAAGGGCACATCGACATAGAGGACCTCCCCGAGAAGCTGTACGGCCAGGAAAAAGAAGGAGTCCCCGCCCGGGACATCGATATCGACAAGGGGTACGACACGCTCGTCTCCGAATTCGAAAAGACCCTCATCATGAAGGCCCTCACCGAAACCCAGGGTGTAAAGAGCAAGGCCGCCCAGGCCCTCAACATCAACAGAACGACCCTCATAGAAAAAATGAAAAGACTCGGCCTCGACTAGTCAGACGGACTGTCAAAAAAATGACAAAGCAAAAGACGGCTTGAACCGCTTGAACCGCTTGAAGCGCTTAAGCGTTAAAAACTAAGACCTTAACCGCTTGAATTTGCCTTAACCGCTTGAAGGTTGAGAGGTCAGGAAAAGAGACCTTAGCCTGCATGCGGTAATTCCCAGAGGATCGCAAAAGTGGTTTAGTTTTAGCCGGTTCAAGCGGTTCAAGCGGTTCAAGCGGTTCAAGCCGTCTTTCCCTTGGCACCTTTCTTGCAAATCTTCCCCCCATGCAGACTCCCGAAGCGAAACTTCTCGAAAATGCCTTTAACGAGTTTTCCAAGGCCTCGGATTCGATCATAAGTCATTACGGGGTACTGGAAAGCCAGATCAGAGAGCTCAAGAGAGAGCTTGAAGAGAAGAACAGGGCGCTGGAGCGGGCCAGCGAGTATCTCTATACGATACTCGATTCCCTGCCCGTCGGCGTCGTCGTTATTGACGGCAAGTCCGTAATCTTTGCCAACAAGAACGCGGAGGATCTCATCCCGGAGGGCATCATCGGAAACCTCAGCAGTACGGCTGAAAGGTCGGGAGAGGTAAAGTGCGGTCTCGGCCGGTACCGTTGGAAGACGCAGGCATTGGCCAACGGGTTTGAAGGCAGGCATGTCATCGCCATCGAGGATGTCACCGAAATCGAAAGAATGAAGGAACACATGGAGCGCGACGAGCGCCTCATGGCCATGGGAGAGATGGCGGCCCGGATATCTCATGAGATCAAGAACCCACTGGGAAGCATGGAGCTTTTCCTTTCCATGCTGATGGCCGGAAAGATGCGGGTACGCGACCGCAAGCATCTCGAGTACATCCTCTTCGGTGTCAAGACCATCGACAGGATCATCAACAACATACTCTCCTACACCCGGCCCCGGGAATTGTCCCTGAGAGAGGGAGAGCTGAGGTCCGTCGTCGGCGACACGCTGGAGTTCATGAGCGTCTCCACGTCGGTAAGGAACATTGACCTCGAATTCCTGCCTGCCTCGCCGGGACGGGCGCTTGTCGACCCGGACATGCTGAAGCTCGTCGTCATGAACCTCGTGAGCAACGCCATGGAGGCCGTTGGTCCCGGCGGCAGGATCAAGGTGGATATACGCGAGAACGAACGTTACGGGGTCCTCGTTGTCAGCGACAACGGACCGGGTATGACGGAGGAACTGCGCAGGAACATCTTCAATCCCTTCTTCACAACGAAGGACAAGGGCGTGGGTCTGGGACTCTTTATCGTCTACAACATCGTAAAGGCCCACGACGGCTTCATCGAGGTTGAGTCCGAAGAGGGATCGGGTTCATCCTTCCTTATCTATATCCCCAAGGAGAGACTGACGGTCATATGAAAACGAATGTCCTCGTAGTCGACGACGATAACCACATGCGTATAGCGCTGAAGGACTCCCTGGTACGCGCGGGCTACAATGTTGCCCTCGCGGAGGATGGCAAGAAGGCCATGGTCGAGATCGACAGGAATTTCTTCGATCTTGTCATCACCGATGTGAAGATGCCCCACCTCGGCGGCATCGATCTTCTCAAAGCCATTAAGGAGACATCACCGCTGATGCCCGTCATCCTCATGACAGGGTATGGGACCGTCAGGGACGCGGTGCAGGTCATCAAGGAAGGAGCCTACGACTACATTCAGAAGCCCTTCAACACCGATACACTCTACAGTGTCGTACGGCGGGCCCTCGGCGTGAACAACGGGAAGATCATCTTCGCCTCGCGGGCGATGAAAGAGGTGCTTCAGAAGGCACAGAGGGTCGCCGGGTCGGACGCCACGGTGCTTGTACTCGGCGAGAGCGGTGTGGGCAAGGAAGTGATATCGAAATTCATCCATGAAAACTCCGGCCGCGCCCACATGTCCTTCGTTGCCGTCAACTGCGCAGCCCTGCCCGAGAACCTCCTGGAGAGCGAGCTTTTCGGCTACGAGAAAGGGGCCTTCACGGGCGCCCTGTCCCGCAAGCCGGGGAAGTTCGAGCTTGCGGACAAGGGCACCATCCTCCTCGACGAGATCACCGAGATGGACCTCAAGCTACAGGCAAAGCTCCTGCGCGTGCTCCAGGAAAAGGAGGTTGAAGTCCTCGGTTCCCGGTCGCCCCGGAAGATCGATGTTCGTGTCATCGCGACGACGAACCGGGATATCGTGAAGACAGTGAGCGACGGGAGCTTCCGGGAGGATCTTTACTATCGTCTCAGCGTCTTTCCCATCACCATCCCGGCCCTGCGGGAGCGCCGCGAGGACATAGCGCCCCTTGTGAACCACCTTCTGAGGAAGCATTCCCGGGGAACGGACATCGGGGTGAGCGACGAGGTGATGGAACACCTCTCAAGCAGGCACTGGAAGGGGAACGTCCGGGAGCTGGAGAACGTCATAGCAAGGGCGTGCATACTCTCCAATGGCTCCGTCATTACCATGAGCCACCTCGATGAGGGCAGGCCGGCCCAGGACATGGCGGTGGGCTCCGTCCGGGACATGGAGACGAAGCTCATCATCGATGCCTTGAGGTCCGTCAGGGGCAACAGGTCGAAGGCCGCGGGCATACTGGGTATTACCGTCCGCACGCTGCGTAACAAGATCAACGAATACAGGGCAATGGGCATTGACGTGCCCGCAAGGGAGTATTGACATGCAGATAGTTGACCTCATCGGAAAGGCGCTCTCCGTCAGGGCTTTCTATCACAAAGTTATCTCGGGTAACATCGCGAATGCCCAGACTCCGGGGTACAAGGAAAAGGAGATCGACTTCCGCCGGGAGCTCGACAGGCGCACCGGCCGCGAAACGGGGCTTGCCCCTTCGGGAGACGCCGGCTACACCATCACGGAAAATTCAGGGCATGACGGCCTTGCGCGGCTTGACGGCAACACAGTCAGCCTGGAGGACCAGACGGTGAAGCTCACGGAGAACCAGCTCATGTACCAGGCGCTGGTCCAGATGGCGTCAAAACGTTTTGCCATGATGAAGTATCTCATAGGCGAGGGAAAGAGGTAAGGGCATGGGAGCATTCGATATTTTCAAGATCAGCGCTTCGGGGATGAAGGCCCAGAGAAAACGAATGGACATCGTGGCTTCAAATCTTGCCAATGTTCAGACGACGAGCACGGAAGAGGGTGGAGCGTACAGGAAGAAGGACGTTGTCTTCAAAGCGGCTGACGTCTCTGACGACAAGACCTTCGCGGGCACTCTCTCGAGGAAGGTCGAAGGGGTCGAGGTGGAGAGCGTCAGGGAGAGCGACAAGCCCTTCCAGATGGTCTTCAACCCGAGCCATCCGGACGCCAACTCCGAGGGGTACGTCACGTTTCCCAATGTGAACCTGATGGAAGAAATGACTGACATGACGGCGGCCGCTCGTGCCTACGAGGCGAACGTCAATGTTCTGAACATGACGAAGGATATGTTTCTGAAGACTCTCGAGCTTATCAAATAGGGGGCGGATCCATGAAGGTAGAAAATTTCACCCTTCCCAGTTTCGGCGAGGTCCAGAGACCGGCCAACGAAAAGACCAGGACCTCCTTCGGTGATGTCCTGAAGGACTCCATTAAGAAGGTGGTCGAACTCGAGAAAGAGGCGGACAAGGAAGTGGAAAAACTGGTCAAGATGGAGAATACCGACGTCCAGACAACGATGATCGCCATCGAGAAGGCGGACCTGTCCTTCCAGACGATGATGCAGATACGGAACAAGATCATCTCTGCCTACGAAGAAATAATGAGAATGCAGGTGTAACCGATGCCTCCGATGGACGAACTCCTTAACACCACGAAGAACTATCTCAAAACGACCCCGAAGAGCAAGCTCTACATGTACCTCTTTCTCTTCGTTGCGCTGGTGGGGGGCTCTATCATCGGGCTTTCCTTCCTCCAGAAGGAGAACTACCAGACGCTGTTCGCAGGCCTTTCCACGGAGGATGCCTCGGTGGTGGTTACGAAGCTCAAGGAGCTGAAGGTACCCTACAAGCTGGGCCTCGGCGGCACCTCGGTCTCCGTTCCCAGGGACAAGGTCTATGATGTGCGTCTCATGCTGGCCGGTCAGAACGCCCTTCCCGGAGGAGGTGGCGTCGGCTTCGAGCTCTTCGATAAGACGAACTACGGTATGACGGAATTCATGCAGAACATCAACTACAAGCGTGCCATTCAGGGAGAGCTGTCGCGCACCATCAACCAGATGCCCGAGGTGAAGGCGTCCCGGGTGCACATCGCCATTCCTGAAAAGACCCTCTTCACAGACAGGGAGAAGGACGTCACGGCATCGGTCTTTCTCAAGCTGAGGGGTGGGAAGGCGCTCTCCAAGGAACAGGTGGCGGGCATCGTCCACCTGGTTTCCGGGAGCATAGAGGGACTCAAGACTGACAACGTGACCATTGTCGATTCCTTCGGAAAGATGCTGTACAAGGCCGGGAGCGGCGGCACTGCTGTCGCCCTGTCGGGCCAGCAGTTCGAGTTGCAGAAGAGTGTTGAAAGGACCATAGAGGAATCCGTCCAGTCCATGCTCGACAGGTTCATACCCGCCAACAAGTCGATCATACGGGCGAACGTGGAGCTGAACCTTCGCAAGGTGGAAAAGATGGAGGAGGAGTTCGACCCCAACAAGAGGGTTCCCGCGAGCGAGCGCAAGAGCAGGGAGAAGACGCTGAACCGCACGGGCGGTCCGGCAGGCGTCCCGGGGGTGGCATCCAACGTTCCCAACGTTGCCGGCAGGAACCCGAATGCGGCCTCCGCGGCGGCCGACAGTCAGACAACAGGGATGCGCGGCAGCGAATCGGAACGCGAAGAATCTCAGGTGACCTACGAGGTCAGCAAGACCGTAAAGAGGATAGTGGAGCCTTTCGGTGATATCAAGCGCCTCTCCGTGGCCATCGTTCTCGACGGGAAATACGAGAAGGTGAAAGGTCAGAACGGGGAGGAACTGAAGTACTCTCCCCGGTCTCAGAAAGAGCTTACCGACATCAAGGGGATCGTGGCGAGGGCGGTGGGGATCGACGAGGCACGGGGCGACAAGATCGAGGTCCTGAACGTTCCCTTCGAGACCGAAGGCCTCGCCGACGAGAAGGGCCTTCTCGATGCGGCGGAACGGAAAGAGATGATATTCAGTTTCACCAGGTACGGTTTCTACGCCCTCATCATCGCGGCGCTCTTCCTCTTTGTAATCAAACCCATACTCGGTTTTCTGAAATCACGGGCCGACCGCGCACCCCTGTACCAGGTGAAGGACGTGTACCTGAAGAGCGGAGCCGGGACGGCGGTAACGGGAGGAGATCAGCCCGCAGCCATAGAGAACAAGCAGCAGGCGGCGATCAATGATGTCATGAGGGACAAGACCGTTGTTGGTTCCGTGATCAAGGAATGGGTGAAGGAAGGAACGTAATCGATGAACCCCGAAGACCTGTCAGGAGTCAGAAAGGCCGCCATTCTCCTTCTTACCATGGATGACGAGGTAACGAAGGACGTCATGAAGGGTCTCGACGAGGAAGAGATCGAGGCCATCGGCAAGGAGATCACAAACCTGAAGCTCATCCCCGACCATGTTGTCCACAGGGTCCAGGAAGAGTTTATGACGAAGGTGTCGAAGAAGAGCAAGAATGTCGTCGGCGGGGAGAGCAAGTTCCGTCTTCTCGTCAAGAAGAGCTTCGACGAGGACAAGGCGGAGATGCTCCTTGGCAATCTGGATACGAAGAAAGGTGTCCCCGGAGAGTTCCTGAAGCGCTGTGACGCCAGGGTTCTGGCAAACGTGATACGGGAGGAGCATCCCCAGACTATGGCTCTTGTTCTATCGGTTCTCGGGACGAAGAAGGCGGGAGATGCCATCAGCTGCCTGCCCGATAGGGTACAGGCGGATGTCGTCGTGCGGATGGCCAATCTCGAGAAGGTGGACCTCAAGATCCTCTCCGAGGTGGAGAGCGTCATTCGGGAACAACTCGAGAGTACCATGGGCGGCGCCGAAGGCAAACAGCTCGGCGGCGTAGAGGTAGTGGCGAGCATACTGAACCAGATGGACAGGACGCTGGAATCGGAGCTTCTCGGCAAACTCGAGGAGACCAATCCCGATCTGGCGGAAAGGATCCGGCAGCTCATGTTCACCTTCGAAGACCTTGCCCACCTCGATGATCGCAGTATCCAGGTTCTTCTGAAGGAGGTTTCGTCCGAGGACATCGGCATAGCCCTCAAAGGTGCCTCCGACAGTATGAAAGAGAAGATATACTCCAACATGTCGGAACGTGCCGCGGCAATGCTCAAGGAAGACCTTGAGGCCATGGGCCCCGTGCGCCTCTCCGACGTTGAGAAGGCCCAGGTGAAGATCGCCATGATCGCCAAGAAGCTCGAGAGCGAGGGCAAGATCTTTCTGTCCAGGGGGAATGAAGAGTTCGTTTGACAGACCAGGAAATGGAAACCTTTACCCTGTATGATTTCGGCGAGGAGATGCCGGAGGAAGGAACCTCCGGTTTCATCAGGCTTTTCGACGAGGAGGAAAGCCAGATACCTGAAGAGACGGCGAAGTCCGAAGCCGCGCCGACGGTCAATATCGAGGAGGAGGCCCGCAGGATCTTCGAGGAGGCCTTCGAGCAGGGAGAGAAGGCCGGGCAGGAAATGGGCATGAAGAAGGTGGAACCCATAATAAAGAGACTGGGCGGTTTCATGGCGGAGCTGTCCCTCTTCAAGGAGGAGCTCGTGAAAAGAGCCGAGAACCTCTCCACGGAACTGGCCCTGATCTTCGCGGAGGCCATTATCCTCAGGGAGTGCACGGAACATCGCGAAGCGGTCCTCAGGATGGTCAGGAAGGCCCTCTCTCTCTGCGATGACAGGACCGGGACGACGATCCGCCTGAGGGGAGAGGACGCCGACCTCATCTCGGAGGCCGAACCCGGCCGGTTCAAGATCGTTAGAGACGATACGATGCGTGAACCCGGTTTCGTCATCGAGACGAACTTCGGTGACATAGACGGCCGGGTCTCTGTCCAGATGGAAGAGCTTAGGAAAGAGTATCTCAATGGAAGATTCGATTGATCGGACACTATCCCTGACGAGGGAGATGCTGTCGAACCTCTCCCCCTACCGGGTCTATGGAAAGGTCAACCAGGTGGTGGGCCTTGTGATCGAAGGAAAGGGTCCCATCTCGTCCGTCGGTGATTCTGCCCTCATCTACCCCGTCGACAGCACGGTGCCCATCGATGCAGAGGTGGTGGGGTTCAAGGAAGGCAAGACGCTTCTTATGCCCCTTGGAGACTTAAGAGGCGTGGGCATCGGCTCGAGGATACTCTCCAGGAAGAAGACTGTCGATGTCGCCGCCGGAGAGGGACTCCTCGGGCGGGTCATCGATGGCCTGGGGAACCCCATGGACGGGAAGGGGCCCCTCAAGTGCACGGAGTCTGTGCCCATCTATCGGGACACGGTGAATCCCATGCGCAAGAAGCGCATCACCGAGCCGCTCGATCTGGGCGTACGCAGCATAAACGGACTCCTGACGTGTGGCAAAGGGCAGAGGATAGGCATCTTTGCCGGTTCCGGCGTGGGCAAGAGCGTCCTTTTGGGGATGATCGCGCGCCACACCGAGGCGAACGTGAACGTCATCGGTCTTATCGGCGAGCGCGGCCGCGAGGTCAGGGAGTTCATCGAGCGCGACCTGGGGGATGGGATCAAGAACTCCGTCGTCGTCGTGGCGACGTCGGACCAACCTCCCCTCATACGGGTGAGGGGCGCCTTTCTCACCATAGCCCTGGCCGAGTACTTCCGGGACAGAGGGAACGACGTCCTGCTCCTCATGGACTCGCTGACGCGCTTCAGCATGGCACAGCGCGAGATAGGTCTCGCGATCGGGGAGCCGCCGACTTCGAAGGGCTACACCCCCAGCGTGTTCTCCCTTCTGGCGAAGGTCCTCGAGAGGGCGGGCAATGGAGAGGGGAACGGGACCATGACCGCCATATACACCGTTCTTGTTGAAGGTGACGACCTTGACGACCCAATTGCGGATTCGGCGCGGTCCATCCTCGACGGCCATGTTGTCCTTTCGCGCAAGCTCGCCGATGCCAACCACTATCCTCCCATCGACGTCCTGCGCAGCGTGTCGAGGCTCATGAAGGACATAACCTCCCGGGACCAGACGGAGTACGCGAGCCGGATAGTCGAGATCCTCGCCGAGTTCGAGCGGGCGGAGGACCTCATCAACATCGGGGCCTACACGCCCGGGAACAACCAGAAGGTGGACCACGCCATCTCCATGATAGACAAGGTCAGGACCTTCCTTCAGCAAGGCGTCGACGAACGCGTCCCCCTGGAAGAAACGCTGAACAGCATGAAGATCCTATTCTATGTGTAAGGACAGCTTGAACAGCTTGAACCGTTTCAACCGCTTGAGCGTGAAGGAGACGAAATCAATTGGCCCGCAAGATGGCACTCACGTAGTTCCGGCTGTGGCAGCGGCCATTCGCCTCAAGGGGTTTCCTTATCGTTCAAGCGGCTCAAGCGGTTCAAGCGGTTTCAACCGGGTTTAAGATGGATCGCAAGCGCATAGACCGGATAATCGAGATCAAGGAGAAGCTCAGGAAGGACAAGGAGCGCGAGGTGGAGGAGGCGTCGGTGAAGATGAACGCCATCTGCGCCGGGATCAAGGCCGTGGACGGGCAGATCGATGAGAACTACGAGAAGCTCTCGGCCCGCTCCATCTCCGGCAATGACTTTGCCGTAATAAGGGACTACCTCGACTACCTGGACGTTTCGAAGTCGAGCCTTCTGTGCGAGAAGGCGTCCATGCAGGAAACCATCGATCTTTTGCAGCAGGAACTCTACGAATACGCCCGGGAGCTCAAGATGCTCACAAAGCTCCAGGAAAAGATAAACAGGGCCTTCAAGAAAAGCGAAAACCGCCGCGAACAAAAACTCCTTGACGAATTGGCTTTACGACTCGACGATAAAAGAATCTAAAGAAAGTCCAAAAGTTCAAGAGTTCAAAAGTTCAAGAGTGAAAGACAATAAAGGCACCGGTGCCTTCGGCCGGTGTACGAATTCCCTTGAGGGAACGTGCCCCAACGCCTCTTCTTCTTGTCTTTACCCTTGAACCCTTGAACCTTCTTCAGGCCCTTGAACCCTCCCTTTGCCTTGTGGGAAATAATTTCCTCTTCGTGGAAATTATTTCCCTGGGAAGAGGGGCAGCCGCGGGCCACGGCACTTTGTAACTAGTCGAAATCATTAATGTGGCAGCTATGGCATGGAATTTGTTCTAGGGGTGGGCATGGAAAGCCAGCTTTTGAATTGCCTGTTTTCGAATCTGATGGGACTGGGGAAGCAGATATTTCCCCAGGTACAGACGGGGACGTCGAGCGAGGGGCAGACGGTTGCCTTCTTCGATATCCTTTCGCAGAAGATGGGTGGGAACGTGAACCTGTTGTTGTCCGCGATGTCCGAGGGCGTTGTTGCGGGCGACGGCAAGGCCGCAGGCGGGGAAGGTGCGGACACCTCACTCTATCCCGTCGCAGCGAGCCTGGATCCGGAGGAGATCCCGGTCCTTGTTTCTTCCCTCATTTCAGCGATGGGACAGCCCGTCTTTACCGACAAGGCACCGGATATGAGCGAGACTGACCGCAAGGCCATCACGGAGTTTCTCCAGGGCATTCTCGAGATCCTCTCCGGCGGCGATGAGGTGGAGTTGACGAGCGCCGACGCCGTTAGCGCCGAAACTGTCGAAGGCGGCGGGAAGGGTGAGGGGAAGGGTGAGGGGAAGGGTGAAAGAGACGTGCGGGACTTCATGGGCTGCCTCGCGTCGGTCCTTTCCCAACTTTCGGTGCCGACAGACAGGGATGGCGGCACGGCTGATGTCGCGTCCGGGCGTGAAGCGCTCCCCGTTGAAAGGGACCCGGACCCGGCTCAAAAGGTCGGAAAACCCGACCCTTCAACGATGAAGACCGGGGGCGTCGCCACGGCGCCCGAGGCAACTCTCCCCGAGGATAATGAGAACGCAGGATTTACCGTCGAGATCGTGAAGGCGGCAAAGAAGGTACCCGTGGCGGATCCGTCAATGAAAAGGGACATGGAAGCACAACCGGCAGCGCCGGTGGCCGACGCTCCCGGCGCAGGGAAGAAGGATGCTGCCATCCTTGCCGCGCGCACGCCGGAAGCCCATGAGGACACGGGGGAGCCGGAGAAGATCGTGATTCGCGTCAGGGAAACCATGGAAGGCAGGGCAGGGGAGGGTGACGAGGGCGGTGACAACCCTGTCGTGCAGCACAACGATACCTCCCGTCAGGGCACGCATCAGACGACGGGGGAGGCGAAGGCTGTCATGAAAAACGATTTTGGTTCAATGATGGCGGAGAAGATTGAGAAACTCGCCGAACAGTTTGCCGGCAGGAACCTGAATATGGACATGACGGTCAGGCTGAAGATAGACAACAACGAGACAGTCCTTGTCGGTTTGAGGGACGAGGGATCATCCGTCAGGGTGGAAGTGAAGACCACAAGCGAAAGCACCATGAGTTTCCTCCAGTCGCAGAAGGAGGACATAGCCCGGGCCCTGGAGGAGAGGAACGTCCAGACCACGATCCACGTCGATATCGATCAGGATGCACAGGGGAAGAGACAGCAGAAGCAGGGCAGGGACACCGGAGAGAGTGAAACAACGGAGCAACAGGACTTCGGTTCCTTCTTTGAGACCCTGGCATAAGGAGATAGTATGTCCATTACAAGTGTCACAAATACGGTCGATACAACGGGAAAGAGCTCGACGACATCATCATCGGTGACAACAGACCTCCTCGATACCAATGCTTTTATGAACCTCCTCGTAACCCAGCTCAAGTACCAGGATCCCCTGGACCCAATGGAGACGAACGAGTTTATGAGCCAGCTCGCACAGCTCACCCAGGTCGAGAGGCTCCAGGGCATCTACGACTCCATCAACAATCTGGTGACGACCACTGAGACGGGAAACCTCCTTGACATGATCGGGAAGAAGATCGCTGTTAGCGGCAACACCCTCTCTGAGGGCGATGAGATCACGGTGACGCCGTCGGCGGACTATGACAGGGTGGTCCTTTCCATCAAGAACGTCAGCAACGGCAGCGTCGAGGAAATAACGATAAACAAGGGCGAATCCCTTACATACAGGAACGAGGGTTCCGACACCCTGGAGGTGACGGCCAGGGCGTACAAGAACGGTGCCGCCGTGGATTGCGCGACCACGGCATACCGGATCGTCACGGGAGTGAAGAGCACGGGCAGCAGCGTCGTTCTCGTCGCCGGAAACGGGGACCTGTACACCGCCAGCTCGGTGACAATGATAAAGAACTAAAGAGGAGGCAGATACCATGTTAAGCTCATTCTTTTCAGGCATAAGCGGTCTTATAGCGAACAGTTCGTCCATAAACGTCGTGGGCAACAACATCGCCAATGTCAACACCGTCGGGTTCAAGGGAAGCAGGGCAACCTTCGAGGACGTCCTGTATCAGTCGATAAGCGGTACGTCGGGTTCGAGCCAGGTCGGCAGGGGAACCGCGCTGAGCTCCGTCGATACCTCTTTCGGCCAGGGCAGTTTCGAAAGCACCAGCGAGTCGACGGACCTCGCCATCGGCGGCAAGGGTTTCTTCATCGTGCGGTCCCAGGAAAGCCAGACCAACTACTACACCAGGGCGGGCCAGTTCCGCTTCGATGCCGACGGTTTCATGACAAATCCAGCCGGCCAGATCCTCCAGGGACGGCAGATCGACCGTACGACGAACGCCCCCTACGGAGTCGACACGGACATCATCATTTCACAGGCCCCGAGCGAGCCGAGGGCCACCCAGTTCATAGGGATGAATGTGAACCTCCAGTCCAACAGCGAGGTGGCGGGCACGCTCGGCTCCTTAAGCGGTGTCGCCAACGGAAGTGTTACCTCCGTATCGCTGAGCCAGGGCAAGTATCCGAGAGTTGGTGATTACACGATATCATACGCGGCGGGAACGAGCACCCTGACGGTGCAGGTGGCTCACAGAGACCCCGCCGGCGCCCTCACGGGAACCTCGTCCACCTATTCCGCGGTCGTTGCCGCCGGCACGACGTATACCAACTTCGCGAACTCCGGTCTTGACATCACAACCGATTCCGCCATGGTCGACACCGCTTCGAGAACGATAACCTTTCAGGGTTTTTCAACGGACCATGTGAGTGCAACCCGCAACCCGACGACGACGTCGAACTACTCGTCGTCCGTTACGGCCTACGACTCCCTCGGTCAGCCCCATGTCGTCACGGTCTATTTCCGCAAGGCCTACGAGACGACAACCCCGCAGACAAGTGTCTGGGAATGGATGGCCCATCTCGATGCCGCCGATTCGGCAACGGGCGCCAACACCCTTGCCGGATGGGGCACAATGATCTTCAACAACAACGGCGCGCTAACCTCCGGCGGCGACGCGAACAGCGTCTCCTTCGATTTCTCCCAGGGGGCCAACCCCGGGCAGGCCATCGACGTTGTTTTCGGCTCCGGCTCGGGCGGTGGTACAACCACCCAGTATCCGATAGCCTCGACGACAAACTTCCAGACCCAGGACGGCTATCCCCCGGGTGTCCTCCAGAACGTAACGGTCAGCGCCGAGGGTATCATCTCCGGCCATTACTCCAACGGCCAGATCCTGAACCTCTACCAGATCACGCTGGCAAATTTCAACAACCCCAACGGTCTGACCAAGGAAGGCGGCAATCTGTACTCCGAGACCATCGATTCCGGTGTGGCGTATACGAACGCCCCCGGCGAGGGAGGCCTCGGCAAGATCAGTGCCAACTCCCTGGAACAGTCGAACGTGGACCTGGCGACTGAGTTCGTCAAGATGATCATCGCCCAGAGAGGCTACCAGGCAAACGCCCGGGTCATCACGACGACGGACGAGGTCCTGCAGGAACTCATGAATATCAAGAGATAGGCGATAGGCAATAGGTGATGGGTCATAGGTCGGGGAAGAGACGATCCGGACGTGACCCATTACCTTCTTCCGGCTTCGCAAGGAATTCGTCGCTTTTAATACCACATCTCTCAATTCCTGACAGCGGTCCGGTGATCCAGGGTTCCTCTGTCAATTCCCTGACATGATCTATCCGGCCATATGGTCCCTCTCCACAAGCTCCGCAGAAAATGCCTGTGATGAATCACGAAAAACATAGTACTTACAATATGTTCCCATAACCCATAACCAATAACCAATAACCCGTCTTCTCATGGCATACTTATTGCTTCTTCGTCCATCCAAGGAGAATCCTCATGGCGGAAGAAAGAAGAGAAGTTGCAGACGTCGCGGAGATGGAGCAGATGGAAGGACAGGAACGGCCCGCGAAGAAAGGGAAGTTCAAGCTCATCCTCATTATTGTCTTCGTTCTTATCATTGCCGGAGGTGCAGGCGGCTACTTCGTGTTCGGGAAGAAGGTCATGGCGAAGTACATGGGCAATAAGGCCGGTGCGGCCCAGGCGGCCCCCGTGAAGAAAGAGGTCGTGGGGCCTATCCTTCAGTTGGATCCCTTCGTTTTCAACCTGACCGGGAACCAGTCGAGGTACGCCAAGGTGACCCTGGGTATCGAGGTCAAGGACGTCAAGGCGATGGAAGAGGCGAAGAAGATGATACCCGTCATCCGTGACAGGATACTCTCCATATTCGGCACGAAGGCGGCCGAGGTTCTCATGGATGTCGACCAGCGGGAGACCATCAAGAAAGAGGTCCATGCCAGCCTGAAGACCATGTTCCCCGGGGAGGACGGGTTGAAGGCTGTGTATATCACGGACATCATAATCCAGTGAGGTACTGATGGACCAGGTCCTTTCACAGGCTGAGATCGATGCGCTGCTTGGTGGCATATCGGAAGGCGAGATCCTGACGGAGACCGCGGTTGCCGAGGAGCCCGAGCAGGAAGCCATTCAGAAACAGGTGGCGGATTTCGATTTCATCCGTTTCACCAAGGGCAAGAAGGAAAGACTGCCCGCGCTGGAATTCATATATGACAGGTTCTCGAAGTCCTTTCGCTCGGCCCTTTCCCTGTTCATGGAACGCGAGGTCGAGGTTGGCCCGGCGCCGGCGCAGTACGTGGAGTACAACGAGTTCATAAAGACCCTTCCCCTGCCGACAAACATGAACATCGTCGTGACGGAGAACCTCAACGGGTTCTTCATCGTCATCTTCGACGCCAAGATGATCTTTTCCGTTCTCGAGACCGTCTTCGGAAGCGCCACGATATCTCCGGCCAGAATAGAGGGCAGGGAGTTCACGAAGATCGAGTTCAACGTCATACGGAAGCTCATCGACCTCGTTTCGGCCGAGATGGAGAAGGCCTGGGAGCCCGTCTACGCGATACACTGCAAGTACTCCCGTTCCGAGATCAACCCCAACTACATTACCATGGTGGCCAAGGAGGAAACGGTGAATCTCAATGAGTTCACCATTGAGATCGGGGACATCGCGAGCTGGATGAAGATCTGCATGCCCTACGGCGTTCTGGAAAGCATTAAGGGTTATCTCGTCTCCACCCCCTCCCGCGAGGACATGGAAATGCGTGAGAAATGGCTGGCGAAGGTACGGGAGCGCATCATGGAGGTACCCGTCGAGGCCCGTGCCATTCTGGGAAGGAAGAAGATGTCGCTGAACGAGTTTGCTTCGCTTGGAGCGGGGAATATCATCATGGTCGACCGTTACGTCAACGACACGATCGATGTGGAGATCCAGAAGAAGACGAAATTCCGTGGAAAAATGGGCGTTTTCAAAGGCAGCAAGGCAGTGAGGGTGGATGAGATCATTGACTGAAAGCGGCAGGAGAAGTACGTGTGACGGTCCGTCATCCCTTCGGGGTGTGAGGGCCGGGGAGGAGCAATGGAAGACCTTTTGAACGAAGCAGCCATGAATGAAGCACCTGTGGTCAATACCAACGGCGGCACAAAGAAATTCGAGATGAACATCGACAGCCTGCTTGACATTACCGTGGATATTTCCGTCGAGATAGGCAGGACGAAGCTTACTATAGGCGAGCTTTTGGCCCTCTCCAAGGGTTCCATCATCGAGCTTAACAGGATTGCCGGTGAATCCGTCGATATCTACGTCAACGACAAGCTTCTCGGCAAGGGAGAGATAGTCCTCGTGAACGAGCGCCTGGGAGTGCGGATCATGGAGATACTTACCCCCAAGGAACGTGTACAGGAGCTTGGTTGATGGACACCTATCTCGGCATATTCAAGGTCATCTTCATCATGGCGGGGATGATCGCCGGCATCTACCTCCTGTCGAGGTACGCAGGCAAACTGAACCTCAGGTTCAGACCGAAAGATGCCGCCGGCTACGGTCTCAGGAAGGTGGACACCATTTACCTGGCTCCGAGGAAATTCATATCCGTGGTCGAGGTCAGGGACCATGTCCTCGTCATCGGTGCCGGGGACAAGGAGATATCTCTCCTGGCGAAGTGGCGTAAGCAGGGGGAGAATTCGTGAAATACCTCGTCGTCATATGTCTCCTTCTCTCCCTCATTGTGCTGCCCGCCGTGGCCTCGGCGAAGGCACAGAATGCTGCCGGGTCGGTCAATATCCTCAACTCCCTTGTCGGCGCCGATGGCGGACGCAACCTCATCAACATCGTCATCGTACTGACGGTCCTTGCATTTGCCCCCGCCATTCTCCTGCTTATGAGTTCCTTCACACGGATCGTCATCGTGCTGTCCTTCCTGAGGCAGGCCATGGGCATACAGCAGTTGCCCCCCAACCAGGTGGTGGTCGGCCTTTCCCTGTTCCTGACCCTTTTCGTCATGGCGCCGACCTACGAGAAGGTCAACGAGGCGGCTTTGAAACCCTATCTTGCCAACAAGATCGGTTTCGAGGAGTTCATGGACAAGTCGACGAAGGAACTGGGCACCTTCATGCTCAAGTACACGAAGGAAAAGGACCTGGCCCTCTTCATGAACATAGCCAACCTGAAGAGACCGGAGGGGCCGAAAGACCTGCCTCTCAAGGTTATCGTTCCCGCCTTTGCAATCAGCGAACTCAAGAGGGCCTTCCAGATAGGGTTCCTCCTCTACATACCATTTCTCATGATCGACATGGTCGTTGCCAGCGTCCTTTTGTCGGCTGGCATGATGATGCTTCCTCCCATATTCATATCACTACCCTTTAAAGTCATGCTCTTCGTCCTTGTGGACGGATGGAACCTCCTCGTGGGGTCGATCATCAAAGGTTTTCAATAGGAGACGGAAAATGAGCCAGGACCTGGTTGTTCAGATTTTCAGAGACTTTCTCAAATCGACGCTTGTCCTTATGTCGCCCCTTCTCGTGGCGTCCATATCGGTGGGTCTTATCGTCAGTATATTCCAGGCGGCCACGCAGATCCACGAGATGACCCTTGTCTTCGTGCCGAAGATCCTTGTCATCTCGGTCTGCCTCCTGATCCTGTTCCCCTGGATGATGAACTTCGCCATTTCTTTCACGGTGAATCTCATCACCAACATACCGCTGTACGTGAGATAGATGACGGATATAGCCATCACATTTGAAATGCAGAGATTCCTCCTCGTCTTCTTCAGGGTGGCGGCGGTGCTGTTCATGATACCGCTGTTCGCGTCGCGGTCCGTTTCCGCCGCCTTCAAGGGCGGCCTTTCCCTCATGATCGCCTATCTTCTCTACGATCTGGTGAAGACGCATACAGTCGTGCAGCAGGACCCCTTTCTTCTCTTTATCCTCTGCGCGAAGGAAGTGTTCCTCGGGGCGACGATCGGGTTCGTCGTCCGTCTCGTCTTCGTCTCGGCGAGCATGTCCGGTGAGATCATAGCCCTGCAGGCCGGTCTCGGTTTTGCCCGGTTCATGGACCCCTATTCCCAGCAGCAGGTATCGGTGCTGGAGCAGATCAAGAACCTCATCGCCCTCCTGGTGTTCTTCGTTATCGACGCGCACCACATGCTCATCAAGGGCATAGCTTACAGTCTGCAGGAGTTGCCCGTAGGAGCGGTGTCACTCAACTCTTCCCTGGCGGGTTTTCTCGTCAAGGCCACAGGCAGCATCTTCGGGTCGGCGTTCAGGATAGGCGCTCCGATCATCGTCACGCTCTTTCTCGTGGAGTTGGCCTTCGGGATGCTCTCGCGCATGATCCCGCAGGCAAACATCTTCGTGGATGCCATTCCGGTGAAGATACTGATCACCGTGTTGATGCTCGGTATGTCGCTGGGATACATCGTGCCTAACATGAGTTCCCTCTTTCGGGGGCTCGAAACGGATTTCATCCGGGTCATCCGGATGATGGGATAGGACATGTCGGAAAGCTTTCAGGAAAAGACCGAGCAACCCACCGAAAAACGGCTGGAGGATGCTCGCAAGAAAGGCAAGGTGGCCGTTTCCCGCGAGGTCAACACCTCAATAATGATCCTCTTCTCGACGATCTTCCTCTATTTCATGGTTTCGAAGGGTTTCCAGGAGATCTTCAGGGTGTACGCGAATGTTGCCACAAACAGCAACATGGACGTGGGTCCCGGCAACATGTACGACATATTCTCCTTTGCCCTCATCCGGTGGTGGTTTATCGTGCTGCCCGTGTTCGGCATCATGGTTGTCCTCGGTCTTGCCGGCAGCATTCTTCAGTCGGGATTTATGTGGAGCTTCGAGGCTCTGAAGGTGGACCTCAAGAAGCTGAACCCCATGGAGGGCATGAAGAGACTCTTCTCGAAGAGGTCCTTCGTGGAACTTCTCAAAGGGGTCATCAAGATCGTGCTTCTCATATATGTGGCGCGCAATCTCATCATGAGCCAGATGCCCGTCATATTCGGCCTGTCCGGCCAGGACACGGGCACGATCGTCACGTTCCTTGGAGAGGCGTCCTTTGCCCTGACCCTGAAGATCGGCATAATCTTCGTCTTCCTGGCGGCCCTCGACTTCGCCTATCAGAAGTGGGACTTCAGGAAATCGATGATGATGACTATGCAGGAGGTCAGGGAAGAGCACAAGGAGCGTGAGGGCAATCCCCTCGTCAAGGGCAGGATACGGAGCCTTCAGCGCGAGATGGCCCGCCGCAGGATGATGGAAGACGTGAAAACCGCCGATGTGGTCGTGACGAACCCGACGCACTTCGCCGTTGCCTTGAAGTACCGGGCTCACGAAATGCCGGCGCCGAAGGTTGTCGCCAAGGGTGCCGGATTCGTGGCCCTGAGGATAAAGGAACTCGCGGCGAAGAACCGCGTGCCTCTCGTCGAGAACAAGCCGCTGGCGCAGGGTCTCTATCACGCGGTGAACGTGGGCGATTTCATTCCAGAAAAGTTCTACCTCATCGTGGCGGAGCTGCTCGCGGGCATTTTTCGAAGGAAAGGGAAGGGGTCACTGTAAATGGGAGCCATGGCAGCCAGTCTGAAGAGTAAGAGCGACATGCTCGTAGCAGTGAGCGTTGTCTTTGTGGTCATGATAATGATCGTTCCCCTCAACAGTTTCTTCATCGACATCTTCCTGTCGATGAGCATCTCGATTTCCCTCCTCATTCTCTTCATCGCCATGTACATCAAGAAGCCCCTTGATTTCTCCGTCTTTCCCTCAGTGCTTCTCATAGTCACTCTCTTCCGGCTGTCCCTCAACATTGCCTCGACGCGGCTTATCCTGGTTCACGGCGACGAGGGCGCGTCGGCGGCCGGCCAGATCATCAAGGGCTTCGGTACCTTCATCGTCGGCGGCAACTATGTCGTCGGCGCCGTCGTCTTCCTTATCCTCATGATCATCAACTTCGTCGTCATAACGAAAGGCGCGGGAAGGGTCGCCGAGGTGGCAGCACGCTTCACCCTCGATGCCATGCCGGGAAAGCAGATGAGCATCGACGCCGACCTCAACGCCGGGCTCATCGATGACGCGACGGCCCGCAAACGCAGGGAACGGGTCGAGATGGAGGCCGACTTCTACGGCGCCATGGACGGTTCCAGCAAATTCGTCCGCGGCGACGCCATCGCCGGTATCATCATCGTCTTCGTGAACATTATCGGCGGTTTGGTCATCGGTGTTGTTCAGAAAGGGATGGACATCAACGATGCCCTGTCGGTGTACACGATCCTGACCATAGGCGAGGGCCTTGTCGCCCAGATACCGGCCCTCCTGACGTCAACGGCGGCAGGCATTATCGTGACCCGGGCGGCGAGCGAATCCAACCTGGGAAGCGATGTTGTGGCCCAGGTCTTCACTCAGCCCAGGGCGCTTGTGCTCGCCTCCTTCGCCATCCTGTCCATCGGGATGGTTCCCGGCATACCGCTTGTGCCCTTCCTCATTCTCTCTTCCATTACGTACGGGGTGAGCCACGTCATGAAGAAGGCGCCTGAGCAGGAGCTGCCGGTCGTGGCCGAGGCTTCCACCGAATCGAAGGATAAGGCCGAGTTTATCCAGCCTCTCGAAATACTCGAGGTGGAGATCGGATACGGCCTCATACCCATCGTGGACGCCGAACAGAACGGCGAACTTCTCGAGAAGATACGGGCCATTCGAAAACAGATAGCCGTGGAGCTGGGCATCGTGGTCCCGCCAATGAAGTTAAGGGACAACCTGCAGCTCGGTGCATCCGAGTACGTGGTCCTGCTCAAGGGAATAGAGATGGGCCGCGGCAGTCTCGTTTCAGGGAGTCTCCTCGCCATGGGGCCCGAGGGGAAGGAAAGGCCGGCGGATGGCATCCCCACGAAGGAACCTGTCTTCAATCTCGATGCCTACTGGATTGCGGACAAGGACCGTGATGCCTATATATCCGAGGGTTTCACCGTTGTCGACCACGCTACGGTCATCGCCACGCACCTGACGGAACTCGTGAGGAACAACGCCCACGAGCTCCTGACGAGGCAGGAGACCCAGAAGCTCATTGACAACATAGCCCCCACACACCAGAAGGTGATCGAGGAGATCTCCCAGAACCAGGTCAACGTGGGCGTCGTCCAGAAGGTGCTTCAGAACCTCCTGCGCGAACAGGTCTCCATCCGAGACCTCATAACGATCCTGGAGGCGGTGGCCGACGCTTCGTCGTCAACGAAGGATCCCGACATGATAACCGAGTACGTCCGTCAGAAGATGGCGCGAAGCATCCTGAAACCCTATCTCGTGGACGGCATCCTCAACATCCACATCCTGGAAAAGACCCTCGAGGAAAGACTCCTCGGCAGCATCCAGCCGACGGATCAGGGGCAGGTTTTGGCACTCGACCTCGGTTTCAGCCAGAAGCTGATAGAGAGGATCGGCAACGAGGCGAAGAAGGCCATGCTTCAGAACTACCAGCCCGTTATCCTTGTCCATCCTCTCCTGAGGGGAAGACTCAGGAGGTTCCTCGACCGTTACATCCAGGGAATAACCGTTATCTCCCATAACGAGATACCACCTCAGATAAGGATCCAATCAGTGGGGGTCATACGAATAAATGAAGGTTAAGACCTACACGTTCGACGATATCCGCAAGGGCATGGATGTGATCAAGGAGCAGTTCGGCCCTGATACCATCATCATGGATATCAAGCAGAACAACCACAACGGCAACGGCTGGACGAAGAAAGGCTGCGAGATATCCATAGCGGTGGAGAACGACCCGGCAGCCACCATGGAGACCGACCTCGGGGAGATCAGGAAGAAGACGGAGGCCATCTGGAGCGATGCGGCGCGGTATCTTACCGAGCGGCTCGTGTCCATCGAGACGGACATGCTCCTCGACAGGCTCAAGGCTTATCCCATGCCGCTCAAGGTTCTCCATGACAGGCTGGTGAGGGCGGGCCTCGACAGGCACGTCACCATGTCCCTTCTCTCAGAGGTGTTCGCCGAGATAGGGTCCATAGCGGAGAACAGTACCAAGGCCCTCTTCTTTACCAGGGCGAAACTGGGCAGACGCATTCCCCTGTGCGACGTCATGCGGGCGGAGGAACCTCTCCTGCTGATCGGGCCCGCCGGTTCGGGAAAGACGGAGACGGCGAAGAAGCTGGCCCGGCTCATGGATGACCGGGACCTCCATCCCTCCATCATAGCCTTCGATCCGGTGAGAAGGGGTACCTACGAGGAACTCCGTGCTTTCTCGGAACAGACGGCCATCCCCTTCCAGTTCGCGGCGAGCATGGATGACCTTCGACGCAAGGTCCAGGCGGCAGGCGGCAAGAAACTCATAGACGTAACGGGTCACCTGACCTACCAGGGAGAGGTGGTCGACAACTTCCGGGAAATGAAGAAGATCGTCGTCTTCCCGGCGGGAACGAGGGATGAGACGATGGAGCACTACCTCAACATCATGGACGGGACGGCCATAGCCGGGCTTGTCTTTACCAAGCTCGACGAGGAAGAGCGTCTCGGGCATCTGTGCAACAGCATCCTGAGGCTCTCGCGGCCCATCGCCGCCCTGACAAGGGGGGCCGGTATGGGGGACATCGTTATCCCGGATCAGGAAACATTCGGCAGAATACTCATCGAGGGGAAGGCATGGTAGGAAACGGAAGCAGGACGATCGCGATAACGAGCGGCAAGGGCGGAGTGGGCAAATCCTCGATAGCGTCAAACATGGCCTATCTTCTCGGGAATATGAAAAGGTCCGCCTTCATTCTCGATGCCGACCTTTCCCTGGGGAATATCGACATCATGTTCGGGATGGTCCCGAAGTTCAATGTACGCGACGTTATCGAGGGAACCCGCCAGATGAGCGAGGTTATCCTTGAAGGGCCTTGCGGGATAAAGATCATCCCGGCCACCTCCGGAGTGAGTGAATTCTCTCACCTCGATGAGGAGGGAAGGATGATTCTCATGAATTCCCTTGGCTCACTGCCGCAGCACGATTATCTCATTGTCGACACCTCCGCGGGGATCTCCTCCAACGTGGTCTATTTCAACGCGATGAGCCACGATATCCTTGTCGTGGTCACGCCGGACCCGGCAAGCATCGCCGATTCCTACGCGATGGTGAAGGTCCTGAGCACGAAGACGGGCAGGAAGGACTTCAATATCATCGTTAATATGGTGAGGGAAGAGAAAGAGGCCCTCGATCTGTTCAGGAAGGTGGTCGGCGTCACCGACAGGTTTCTCGACGTCTACCTCAATTATTTCGGCTACATACCTCTCGATCAGCATGTGAACATCGCAACACGAAGGCAGAAGCTCTGGGCGGAGCGTTTCCCTGATGCTCTGGCAACCCGGTCACTTCTAAAAATCTGCGACAGGTTGGTGTCAGGATGACATGGAAAAAAGGATACGCAAAGACGTACAGGGATGATCGCGATAGAACCATCGACGAATTCATCCCTATCATCAAGCATCTGGCCTACAAGGTCTCCAGGCGGTACGAGGATGACGAGATCATAGAGGATCTCATCTCCGCCGGTATCGTGGGGCTTCTCGAGGCAATGGAGAAGTTTGACGCCACGAAGGGCGCCAAGCTCAACACCTTCGCCTATCTCAGAATACGGGGCGCGATGATCGACGAACTGCGTTCCCGTGACTGGTTCCCTAGGAGCGCCCGGTCGAAGTCGAAGAAGATCAGCGAGGTCGTCAGGAAGCTGGAGAACAAACTTGGAAGGCTGCCGAAGGAGGAGGAGGTGGCCGAGGCCATGGGGATGGACCTTGATGACTACTTCAAGATGCTCAAAAACTACGGGAACCTTTCGGTTCTGAGCATCGAAGATCTCCATGAACTCCTGGGGGAGGACCGCGACAGGATAATGCGCTACGTCACGGAAGAGGGCGACGACCCCGAGAAATGCGCGGAGATCCTTGAACTGGAGCGCATAATGGCCGGTGAGTTCGACAAGCTGCCCGAGAGGCAGCGCTATGTCCTGAGTCTCTACTACCACGAGGACATGAACATGAAGGAGATAGCCCGGATCTTAAGCATCACGGAGGCCAGGGTCTGCCAGATCCATTCCCAGGCGATCCTCAATCTCCGGGTGTCCATGAAGAAATACGTTCGTAATTAAAGGTTTCCGGCGGGCTACCGATAATATGTCTAACAGTTATGGAACGCGAAGAGATTCTGAAAAGACTCAGGAAGATAGATGTGCTGCCCACCTTTCCGGCGGTCATGGCGGAGGTAGTGAGCGTCATAGAGGACCCCATGAGCTCTGCCGCGGACCTCGCGAAGACGATGGATCCTTCCATGGCGAGCGAGGTGCTGCGTCTTGCGAACACCGCCTACTTCGGGACGCGCAACTTCCGCAAGATCGTATCCATCGAGCATGCCATAGCCATAGTCGGGTTGGAACAGCTTTCGCAGATCATCCTCCACATGCCCTTTCTCTCCATGATGGGGGGTGAGGACGGCCTCGACAGGGAGAAGTTCATACGGCATTCCATGATATGCGGCATAACATCGAAGGTCGTAAGCCGTACTCTCCATGCGGGAGAGGAGCATGCCGTCTATATAGGCGGTCTCATGCACGATATCGGGGCGATCGTCATATACCGGTATTTCAACGAGGAGTGGAAGGCAATGAGCGCCCTTGTAAGGAAAGAGGGCAGGACATGGACAGAGGCGGAACAGGCCGTTCTCTCCTGTGACCACGGGATGATGGGAGCATGTCTTCTGACCATGTGGAACATACCCCGGTCGGTGACGGACGGCATCATGTATCACCACGCTCCTCACAGGGCTGCCGGGAACGCATGGAACGCAAAACTCATCGATGTGGGAAATAGGTTTGCAAAAAAGATCGATCTGAGCGATAATTTCGCCAGCCTCGATGAATTCATTAATAATAACAAAGACTTCATTCCGATTGTCGAGGAGACGGGGCTTGAAGTGACACTTTCGCAGGAACTGGACCTCTTCGAGGGGGTGTACACACTTATGAAGAACGCGAGGGGCCTGTTGTCCTGCCCGGGAGACGCAAAGGATGATCAAGGTACTGGTAGTTGACGATTCACTGGTGATGCGCAAGACGATATCGAGGATGTTGTCGAAAGACAAAGCCATCGAGGTCGTGGGTACTGCCGTCGACGGCAGGGATGCCCTCGAGAAGGTGGAGTCCCTGAAGCCCGACGTCATCACCATGGACGTGGAGATGCCCATCATGAACGGCATTGAGGCCCTGAAAAAGATTATGGAGAAGGACCCCGTGCCGGTGATCATTATGAGCGCCCTGACCAGGGAAGGGGCCGATATAACCATGGAGGCCCTGCAACTCGGTGCCTGTGATTTCGTTACCAAGGATTTCACCAATGCGGGCAATTCCTTCTCCTCAAAGGAGGCGGAAGTGATCGCGAAGGTGAAGAACGTGGCAAAGAACAAGGTCAGGTTCCTCCTTCGCAAGCTTGACATCAAGCCGAGATCTGCCGCTGTGATCAGCCCCGACCAGAAGATCCGCCACGAGGTCCTTGCCATAGGCGCCTCCACGGGTGGGCCGCCGGCCCTGCAGCACATCCTGACGAGGCTCCCCCGTGCGTTCCCCGTGCCCATCGTCATCGCCCAGCACATGCCCAAGATATTCACCCAGTCCTTCTCCCAGAGGCTTGACGCCGTGTCGCAGCTGCAGGTGAAGGAAGCAGAGGACGGGGAAACCCTGCGGGAGGGCATCGCCTACATCGCTCCCGGAAACACCCACATGGCGGTGAGGAGAAAGGGCAGAAGTGCGTATGTCCAGTTCACCGACGGGACGCAGTACATCTACCGGCCTTCCGTCGATCTTCTCATGAGCACCACTGCGGAGGCCTTCGAGAGGCAGTCCTTCGGCATCATACTGACGGGCATGGGCAGTGACGGGCTTCAGGGTATGAAGGAGATGAAGGCCAGAGGCGGATACATCGTGGCCCAGGACGAGGAGACGTGCGTTGTCTACGGTATGCCGAGGGCGGTGATATCAGCCAATCTGGCCGACGCTGTGCTTCCCATCGACAGAATATCGGAAGAGATCATGAGGGTGTTATGAGAACGGAGGAAACAAAGGATATTTTGATGCAGGGCCTTGGCGGTGCGGAACTGGATCACTTCATAGCCCTTCTCAGGGACGGTGACAATTTCGAGAAGGGAAAAGCGATAGAGGCGCTTGTCGAGTCCCCCGGAAGGGAGGTGGTGGAGCGTATAGTTCCCCTTCTCCAGGAAAAGAACACGCCTGTCAGGATGGCCGTGCTGGATGTTCTGAAAAGCATCGGCAGCGTTCATCTCGACGGTGTCATCGGAATGCTCGAAGACGAGAACGAGGACATACGGGTCTATGCCTGCGAGGTGCTGGCCTTCCTCAGGGACCCGCGCTCCATACCGTTCATCGTGAAGAAGTCCCGCGATGATGATGACAACGTGAGAAACGCGGCCTGCATGGCGCTCGGTGAATTTGATGACGACCGGGCCGTCATGGCCCTCCTTGACGCCTTGAAGGATGAGGAATGGATAGCCTTCTCGGCCATCCTGAGCCTGGGGAGGACGAAAAGCCCTAAGGCGGTCCCCCGGATCCTCGAGTTCTTCAGGGAAAGTGGTGAAGAGCTCTCGGGAGCCGCCTGCGAGGTTCTGGTGGAATACGGTGACGATGCCGTGCTCGACGAGCTGTTCGACGTGCTCAAGGGATGGGACAGGGAGAAGAGAAGCGCCTACCTCAGGATCATCCTCGAGAAGGGTGACGAGAGGATCTTTGAGAGGCTCAAGGATAAGATCGGCGACGAGCTCTACGAGCACCTCCTTGGAAGCACAACCGAGAGGAGGCACCGTTCCGTCGAGATGGTGCGCATGCTGACTCATTTCAGGATTCCTCAAACCTGTGAGGCAATTCTCGATATCCTCAAGGGGATGGACCCTGAGGACGAGAATTATGAAACGATGCTTGAGCTTTTTGCCTCGCTGGGCGAGGTATGGGCGGCCGATGCCGGTGCGTACATGGAACGTGACGAGGCCAATCTCCTGTCCCTCGTCAGGGCATGCAGGATGGCGGGTGTGAAGGTCGAGGAGGCTGCCCTCCTCAGGCATTTTCTGGCGGCGCCCGTGGAAGTGAAACGAGAGATTATGATGAGCATTCCGGCGGTTGTGGACGGAAGCGGATGCTCCATCATCAAGGAGGCCCTCAAGGACACCGACGGCCACATAAAGGGATTTGCCGTGGAAGCAGTGGGCAGTCTCGGGCTCACGAACCTCAAGGAGGACATCATCGCCATCGTCAGGAAGGATTTCCACGATGTGAGGGTGAAGGCGCTGAGGACCCTTATACTCCTCGATCCCGACCGGGCAGTGGAGATGATCACTGCCTTCGTGGACGGGGGATCGGCGGATGACAAAAGGGTGTATCTTGCCGCGACAGGTCTCATCGACGGACAGAAGAACCTTCCCTTCATCACCCGGCTCCTGAACGATGAGGACGAGGGGGTGCGCAGAGGTACCATCGGCGTTCTCGGGAACTTCGTCGACGACGAAAGCTACGTGGATCTCCTTCAGAATGAGCTCATGGGTGACGAGATACCCCACGAGGTGCTCAAGGTGATCAAGGACAAGAAACTGAGGCGTTTCAAGGACAAGCTTGTCGGGATCTTCGCGGACGAGGCCAGAGGCATGTGGACACGGTACTACGCGCTCTCCGCCCTTGGCGCCTTCGAGGACCCAGCCCTTTTCGACATCTTTGCGAAGGGTCTCGGGGACGACAACGGGCTCATCACTATAGGGTGTATCCGGGCGCTTGCCGACCTCAACGATGAACGCGCCGTGGACCGCATACGGCCGTACCTGGTGAGCAGCAACGACGACATCAGGTCAGCGGCGGAGATGGTTGTCAACAGAACGCAGAATGAATAGGAACCGGCCATGACGAAAGAAGAGTTTACCATCCTGCGAGACTTCATCTATGAGAAAACGGGTATCTACTTCACCGAAACAAAGACCTATCTTCTGGAGAGCAGGCTGACGAACAGACTGAGCGAGCTGGGTCTCGGTTCCTTCGAGGACTACTACTATCATCTGAAGTACGGTGCTGAAAAGGCCAGGAACGAGCTTGCCAGGCTCTACGATGTTGTTACGACGAACGAGACGAGTTTCTTCCGCAACCCTCCGCAACTCGACGCCTTCAAGATCATCATGCAGAAATCCTACATGAACGGCGCGGGCGCGGGCTCTCCCATCCGCATCTGGAGCGCGGCCTGCTCGACGGGTGAGGAGGCCTACACGCTCGCCATCATGCTCATGGAGATGGCGGAGGTCCATCGGGTCAGCATTCCCTTCACCATCGTCGCCACGGATATTTCGAGCAAGGTGCTGGAATCCGCCCGGAAGGCCGTTTTCAGCCAGTACAGTGTCCGCAACACCGATGAGGCGATCAAGAGAAAGTATTTTACAGAAGAGAACAATATGTATAAGCTGAAAGAAAACGTAAAAAAGAACGTTAAGATCGACTTCATGAACCTCATGGATGACGATGCATACAGGCTGTACCGGCAGATGGATTTCATCTTTTGCAGGAATGTTCTCATCTATTTCGACGAGAAGATGAAGAAGAAGGTCGTGGACCACATGTATGAGTGCTTGAAGCCAAAGGGCTTCCTGACCATCGGTCACGCGGAATCGCTCCATAACATATCCCGGGCCTTCAAGCCGCTGGTTTTCCCGGGCACGATCGCATATCAGAAAGGATGACATATGAAGACGATACTTGTCGTGGATGACTCGGCGACTATCAGGAAGCTCCTGGCGTACATCCTGAAGCGGAAGAACTACGTAATCGCCGAAGCCGAGGACGGAATGGACGCGATGGAAAAGTTGAGCCACGTTCAGGTCGATCTCGTTATCGTGGACCTCAACATGCCCAACATGGATGGCATCGAATTCGTGAAAAACCTGCGGGACAACTATTATTACATGGATACGCCTGTCATCATGCTTACCACGACGAAGGATGACAAGCTCAAGAAAGACGCTCTTGACGCCGGCGTCAACATGTTCCTGAACAAGCCGGTGCAGCCAAATTTTCTCCTGTACAAGGTTGAAAGCCTTATGCAGGGCGAGGAGGAGTACAATGGATGAAGCTCTCCAGAGAGACGAGATGCAGGAGATCATCGATGAGTTCATAGCGGAGTCGAGCGAACTCATGGACAATGTCATTCAGGACATTGTCGTCATCGAGCAGAGCCAGGATGAGGAGATCGTGAACAGCATCTTCCGGGCGGTCCACACCATCAAGGGGACCTCGAGCTTCCTGGGGTTCAATGCCCTGTCCCAGCTTGCCCACAAGGGCGAGGACGTCCTCGGGGTCATCCGTAAAGGTGAGATGGCCATAGACCAGACCGTTGCCGACATCCTTCTCGAGTCTTTCGACCTCATGAAACTGATGATAGAGGATATCCGGGACCAGGGAAGCGAAAACCAGGACGCGTCCGCTGTCATCGTGAAGCTCACGGACCTCCTCGACCCCGCGAGGAAAGACGCGGCGCCACAGCCGGAAGAGACGAAGAAGATCGGTGAGATCCTGGTGGAAGAGAACATCATTACGAAGTCCGAGCTGGATGATGTCCTCAAGAAACAGGAGACGGAAAAGGACAAGAAGGTCGGAGAGATCGCCGTCGAGGAAAAATACATTACAGAGACGCAGCTGAACAAGGCGCTTGTGAAACAGAAGACCCCCAAGATGGAGGAGCAGTCGATCAGGATCGACGTCAAGAAGCTCGATGAGCTCATGAACCTCGTCGGTGAGCTGGTCCTCGGGAAGAACAGACTTATCCTCGTTAACAGCATGGCAAAGAAAGGCGAAGAGAGTGAGACCGTCTTCGACAATCTCACGGATATAACGAACTACATAGAGGTTATCACCAATGAGCTCCAGCTTTCCGTTATGAGGGCGAGGCTGGTGCCCGTCAGCAAGGTTTTCAACAAGATCCCCAGGATGGTGAGGGATCTTTGCTCGGAGTTCGGGAAAGACATCGAGCTGAAAGTGGAAGGCGAGGAGACGGAGCTTGACAGATCCCTCATAGAAGCACTGACGGATCCCCTCATCCACATCATACGGAATTCCGTCGATCACGGCGTCGAACTGCCCGAAGAACGGACGGCGAAGGGAAAGCGGGCCAAGGGTCTCCTGTCCATAAAGGCTTACAACGAGGGCAACCACGTTATCATCGAGGTGTACGATGACGGGAAGGGTGTCAATATCCAGGCCGTGAAGGACAAGGTGAAAGAAAAGGGTCTCATGAACGAGGCGGAGCTGGCAAGCCTGTCTCCGAAAGAAGCGATGAACCTCATCTTCATACCGGGGCTCAGCACGGCTCAGAAGATAAGCAAGGTCTCCGGTCGAGGCGTGGGGATGGATGTCGTCAGGACGAACATCGAGAAGATGAACGGGCAGGCGCACATCGATTCCGAGGAAGGCAAGTGGACGAAGCTCACCATCAAACTTCCTCTCACCCTTGCCATCATGAGGGCTCTTATCGTGAAGGTGGAGGAGGAACTCTTCGCAATACCCCTCAACACGGTTACAGAGCTCGTCAAGCTCAAGGAGGGGCTCATCAAGACGGTGGACAAGAACGAGGTTCTCGTCCTGCGCAACACCGTCATTCCTGTTGTTGACCTCAGCAAGGCCTTTCTCATGCAGAGCCCCGAGGACGGCAGCGGCTACGTGGTGATCTGCTCCATCGGCGAGAAAATACTGGGCATCAAGGTCAACTCCGTCATCGGTCAGGAAGAGGTGGTCATCAAACCCCTGGGAGAATTTCTAAAGGATATCAAGGGAATAAGCGGAGCAACCATACGTGGTGATGGCAAGGTGATCCTCATTCTCGACATCCCTTCGGTCATTCTCAACTACACGATGCACAGAAAGGCAACCGCCCAGATCCAGGCACAGATGCAGATGAGGAACTGAAAGACGGCTTGAACCGCTTGAACGGTTTGAACCGCTTGAACGTTATAAGCCCCTGATAGCCCTGTCGGGCATCAGGGGTGTTCATTTTGAACCTTCAAACTACTCAAGTGGTTTCTTTCCCTACCACCCGTTCATCATCTCGTATTCCACGATGGCGTTGTTCTCGATGGCGTAAATCTCGTCAGGGGTCATGTGGATGTCTCTGAGGCGGGCTTGAAGCTCCCCGTAGTTCTCCTGCTCCAGGGTTTCTATAATGGTAATGATCTCCCCCAGGACCCCATGTCGGTGAAGAAGCGCCCCGTGTATTTCCTCCGTGAGGTTGAAATCGTTGAGTATGTCCTCAAGGGGTGTCTGGAAGAGGGCATCGACGAGGGACAGAACGCCGGTAATGAAGGCCATGTCGGTGGCAGAGTTGTCCCGCGTGATACGCGCGGCGAGAAGCTCCATCATCCTGCCCCTGACGACGGCGCGCTCGAAGAGGGGGGCGGAGCGCGTGTCGTAGCCCTCTCCGGCAAAGAGCAGAAGGGTGACCCACTTCTGCAGGTTGCGGTATCCAAGGAGACTTATGGCCTGGCGGATCGAATTGATCTTCTGGGCCGTGTAGAAGGCTGCCGAGTTCATGAACTGGAGCAGTTTTATGTGAAGCTCGGGGTTCTTTCTGAAAAGGGTCTCGATGACGAAGAAGTCCTCCTCCCTGGCGAGGATCCTTGACAGCTGGAGAAGGACCATCTGAGTGGGTGAAATCGACTTTGCCGATATGATCGACGGTTTTTCGAAGAAGTAACCCTGGAAATAGTCGAAGCCTAACCCGCGGCATACCTCGAAGTCCTCCTGGGTTTCCACCTTCTCGGCAAGAAGTTTGACATCATGCTTCTTCAGTCTTCCGACAAGGTCCGGGAGTTCCTTCCTGTCGGTGCCCATGAGGTCAACCTTTACATAGGAGGCAATACGGAACATGCTTTCGACCACTGCCTCGTAGGCGACGAGGTCATCAAGGGCGAAGCGGTAGCCTTTCTTCCGGGTCTCGGAGCACAACGTGAGGACCCTCTCGTCGATCTCTACTGTTTCCAGGAGTTCGAGGACGGTCATGCTGCTCGGGAGGAGTTCCACGATTCCGCTGTCAAGGACCCTGTCGTCGACATTGATGAACCCCATCTTGTCCCCGATGAGCCGGGTGATCCCTATATTGTTGAGGGCGTTCACCATAACGCTCGCCGTCGCCTGTGTATTGTCCGTGATCATGGCCCCGTTGACGCTGCCATTGCGGAAGAGGAGTTCGTAGCCGAATATCTTCCCGGCCCTGTCCAGGATGGGTTGCCGGCCGATATGGACCTGCATGTCCCTGCCGGGAACTTCCCGGGGTATTCCATGGCCTATTCCGGTTACGTTTGTCTTCATGGCAACAGGATATCCTTTATATGTTTTATCGACAGGATTCGAGCCGACTAAAGAGGCAAAAAGGGGTGGGCGGAAAGATGTGCGAGACGGAGCGTGTAAGGCGGTCATTGCAGGTGCCCGCAACCCCTGTGGGAGTGGATCTGTGGAAGATGCCCGCCTAACCCACTGATTTCCCGGCCGATTGGGGTTGACTGCGTTCATCGGTTGTAGTATCCATAGAGATTGGATACGCAATCTGCTGATAGCTTAAGTTGGGAGAGAAACTTCCGATTATACAGGAAAGAGGAGGATTCTGATGAATGAGGGAACTATTCTGCAACTGGTGACATTCAAGCTCGGAACGGAGGAGTTCGGGGTCGATATCCTCAAGGTCCAGGAGATCAACAAGATGATGAACATCACGAGGATCCCCAACGCGCCTGCCTTCATCGAAGGAGTGATAAACCTGAGGGGAAAGATCATCCCCATCGTCGACCTGCGCAAACGTCTCGGTTTTCGGGAAAAGCCATATGACAAATCGACGCGCATAATCGTCGTCGAACTCGAGGGCCTGGTGCTGGGCTTCATCGTCGATTCCGTTTCCGAGGTGTTGAGGATCCCGGCAAACACGATCGAACCGCCTCCCTCCATGGTTGCGGGCATAGAATCGGAGTACATAGAGGGTGTGGGCAAACTCGATGACCGGCTGCTCATCCTGCTTGAGCTGAAGAAGATATTCTCGTCTCCGGAAAGAAAGGATATCGAGAACATAGAGATGAACTGAGGGCACGAGGCACGCGCCATGGACGAGACCTTCAAGGTTGACCTTGTCAGGAATATTCAGCCAACGGACAGGAAACTCTCCGTATCGAAGGAATTCGTTGGCCCGAAGAAGCGTGAGGAGAGGAACCGGCGCGATCCCCACGACCAGCCCCACGAGGAAACACCCGAAAGACCCGCCAGAACATACAGCAAGGACCACGGCAAACCGGCAGGCGAACTGCAACCGGGGAAGGTGGATATAACCATATAAAGACCGCTTGAACCGCTTGAACCGTTCAAGCCGCTTGAACCGAAAATACTTTGACCCCTGATAGCCCGCCCTGGCGGCCATCAGGGGTCATTTCTTCTTCAACGTTCAAGCGGTTCAAGCGGTTCAAGCGGTCTCTTACTGTCCTCCCCCCAGCACCTTGTAGAGGTTGACCAGGTTGGAGAGTTTCGTCAGGCGGGTGTTGATCAGGGCCTGTTCGGCGGCGTAGAGGCTTCGCTGGGCGTCAAGAACGGTGAGGTAGCTGTCGATGCCGTTTGTGTAGCGTGCGTCGGCAAGGCGGTAGGTCCTCGCGGAGGCCTCGACGAGGGATTGCTGGGCCGCCAGCTGGTCTCCGATCGTGCCCCGCCTCGCCAGGGCGTCGGATACCTCCCTGAAGGCGGTCTGAATGGCCCTTTCATACTGTGCCACGTATATCTCGCGGGTTGCCTTTGCCGCTTCGAGATTCGCCCAGAGGAGAACGGAGTTGAAGATGGGCACGTTGACCTGCGGTACGAAGCTCCATGTTGCAGCCCCGGCCTTGAATAGTCCCGAGAGCTCGTTGCTTGTCGTTCCGATGCTGGTGGTCAGCGTGATGGAAGGAAAGAACGCCGCCCTTGCTGCGCCTATGTTCGCGTTGGCGGCCTTGAGAAGACTTTCCGCCTGGAGTATGTCGGGTCTCTTGAGCAGCACCTCTGAGGACAGGCCGGCGGAGACGTCCTTCGGCGACACGACGGAGTCGAGGCTGTCGGCGAGGAGGTCGGCGGGCACGGGGGCCCCGGCGAGGAGATTGAGGACATTCTCGTCACCGGCGGTAAACGCGGTGTAGCGGGCGACGTCCACCCGCGCTGCTTCCACCCTGGTCCGTGCCTGGTTGAGCTCGAGTTCCGAAGATGACCCCAGCTCATAACGTTTGCGGATCATGCTGTAAGTTGCCTCCTGGGCCTCGAGCGTCGAACGGGCAAGCGTGAGATTCTCCCTGTCGGCGGCCAGCGTGAGGTAGGCGTTGGCCACCTCGGCAATGAGTGCGATCTGAACGCTCTTTAGCGCGTGCTCCGTGGCGAAATACTGTTCCAGCGCGCTGTCCCTGAGGCTGCGTATACGGCCGAAGAAATCTATCTCCCAGGAACTGATGCCCACGTTGGCGTTGTATATTCGGACGTTTGCCGCCTCGCCCTTGTCGGAGATGTCGGCGGGGGTCCTGTATTCGTTGAGACTCCCGGCGGCGTTGGGCAGAGGGAAAAGCACGGCGCTCTGGACCTGGTAAGCGGCTCGCACCTTCTGGATGTTGAGTGCCGCCATCCTGAGGTCGCGGTTGTTGGCGAGGGCAACTTCGATGATCTTCTGGAGCTTCTCGTCGGTGTAGAACTCGCGCCATCCCACATCGGCGGCGGGGGCACCGGGCTTGTCGGCAGCCATCTCCTTGTAAGCCGGCCCCGTGGGCCACGAGGCAGGCACCGGAGCGTCGGGGCGCTTGTAGGCCGGGGCCATCGTGCACGCCGTCAGTATTGCGGTAAGGGCAATGAAAAGGATGATCTTTCGTATCATGTCACTGTCCCTCCGAAGGGGCGATGGACTCGGGGACCTTGTCTTCCGGTGGCGCCGCGCGTTTCCCTTTCCCGAAGAACTGCGAGACGACCACGAACAGGAGGGGTATATAGAAGAGATCGATAAAGGTCGCCGAAAGCATACCTCCGGCAACCGCTGTGCCGATAGCGTTCATCGCGCCGGCCCCGGCTCCCCTCGAAAGGGCAAGGGGGAGGACGCCGAAGAAGAAGGCCAGCGACGTCATGATAACGGGCCGGAGCCTTGTCCTGGCCGCTCCCAGCGTGGCCTCGATGAGGCCCTCGCCATGGGCCAGCCTTTCCCGTGCGAACTGGATGATGAGGATGGCGTTCTTCGTTGTCAGGCCGAGGGTCGTGAGAAACCCGATCTGGAAGTAGACGTCGTTGTGCAACCCCCGCGACCAGGTGAAGAGCGTTGCGCCGAAGATACCCAGCGGCAGCATCAGCATGTTCGCGATGGGTATGGGCCAGCTTTCATAGAGAGCGGCCACGCAGAGGAAAATGACGATGATGGAAAAGGCGTAGAGAAGAGGAGCCTGTGAGCTCGACATCCTTTCCTGGTAGGAAAGGCCCGTCCATTCGTACCCGATCCCGGCGGGAAGCTTCGCGACGGCCTCTTCCATTGCCTTCATCGCCTCGCCGGAGCTCATCCCCGGGGCGGGCTCTCCCCAGATGTTAACAGAGGGGAAGCCGTTATACCGCTCGAGCCTCGGAGAGCCCAGGGACCAGCGGCTCGTTGAGAACGCGGAAAAGGGGACCATCCTCCCTTTATCGTTGCGCACATACAGCTTGTCTATGTCCTTGGGCAGCATGCGGTACGGTGCGTCGGCCTGAACGAAGACGCGCTTGACCCTGCCGGCCTGGATGAAGTTGTTGACGTAGGAACTGCCGAAGGCCGTCGAGATGGTGTTGTGGATGGAACTGAGGGGTACACCCAGGGCCCCTGCCTTTTCCCAGTCGATATCGACGCGGTATTCGGGTATGTCCTCCATGCCGTTGGGCCGTACCTTGACCACGCGCTTGTCCTTCGACACTATACCCAGGAGCTGGTTGCGGGCCTCCATTAATTTCTCATGGCCCACACCCCCCCTGTCGAGGAGCATGAAGTCGAAACCCGTGGCCTGGCCCAGTTCGATGACGGGTGGCGGGGGGAAGGCGAAAACAAGGGCCGTCCGAAGGGTGGAGAATTCTCTCGTGGCCCGCTCGGCAACGGCCTTCACCTTGAGGTGGGCGCTTCCGCGCTTTTTCCAGTCCCTGAGCTTGGCGAAGACCATCCCGTTCGTCTGGGACCGACCGGAGAACCCTATGCCGGCGATGGTCATCGTCGATTCCACGGCCTCCGTCTCCTTCTCCAGGTAATAGTTCTGCAGCTTGTCGACAACCTTCTGGGTCTGCTCCAGCGTGGATCCCGTGGGCATCATCACCTGGGCGAGCAGTATCCCCTGGTCCTCGTCCGGGATGTATGAGGTGGGCATGCGCCACAGGATGAGCCCCACGATGCCGGCGATGACGAAATAGACCACGAAATAGCGTCTCCTTCTCGTGAAGGAGCGCTCGACCATCCCCACGTATTTGTCTCTCAGCCGGAAGAAGCGGCGGTCGAACCAGGCAAAGAATGGTCTCAGGACACGCCACGCGTTCTCAGCCGGCTCATGGCCTTTCGGCACGGGTTTGAGGAAAGTGGCACAGAGGACCGGTGTCAGTATGAGGGCGACGAGGACGGACAGGAGCATGGACGCGATGATAGTCACCGAGAACTGGCGGTAGATGACGCCCGTGGAGCCTCCGAAGAAGGCCATGGGGCCGAAGACAGCGGAAAGGACGAGCCCGATCCCGATGAGGGCGCTCGTTATCTGTGTCATGGACTTCGCGGTGGCTTCCTTGGGGGGAAGCCCCTCCTCACTCATGATGCGTTCCACATTTTCCACGACGACGATGGCGTCGTCAACGAGAAGCCCGATGGAGAGCACCATGGCGAACATTGTAAGCATGTTGATGGAGAAACCGAAGAACTGAAGAACACCGAAGGTGCCGAGGATAACGATGGGCACCGCTATGGTCGGTATGAGGGTGGCCCGGATGTTGCCCATGAAGAGCCACATGACGAGGAAGACGAGAAGGATCGCCTCGAGGAGGGTCTCCACGACTTCGGCGATGGCAACCCTTACGAAGGGAGTAGTGTCATAGGGATAGACGACCTTCATCCCGTGCGGGAAGAATCGGCTCATCTCCGTGAGTTTCGCCTTTACCGCATCGGCCGTATCGAGGGCATTGGCACCCGAGGCCAGCCGGATTCCCATGGCCGCCGATGGCTTGCCATTGTAAAAGGATTCTATGTCGTAGGCGTCCGTGCCGAGTTCCGCGCGGCCCACGTCCCGTATCCGCACGGTGGAACCATCAGGGTTGACACGGACGGGGATCGAGCCGAACTCCTCGGGTGTCTTGAGCATGCTCTGGACGACGATCGATGTGTTGAGGCGCTGGCCCTTGACCGCGGGGGCCCCGCCGAACTGACCCGCCGAGACCTCTACGTTGTAGGTTCTCAGCGCCGCCTGCACGTCCGCAACGGAAAGGCTGAAATCCATGAGGCGGTCGGGGTCAAGCCAGATGCGCATTGCATACTGGGAACCGAAGTTTTCCACTTCGCCGACGCCGGGTATGCGGGCAAGAACCTTTTCCAGGTTCGATTGCGCGTAGTCCCTCAGGTCGGTGCCGTCCATGCTGGCGTCCTCGGAAATGAGGTTGATGATCATGAGCCAGTTCCTGGTGGCCTTACCGACGGTGACACCCTGGCGCTGGACGGTCTCGGGAAGGCTCGTCATCGCGAGCTGGAGCTTGTTTTGGACCTTGGCCCAGGCGAGGTCGGCGTCGGTGCCGGGCGCGAAGGTGAGGGTGGTACGGGAGCCTCCCGCCGAATCGCTCGTGGAGGACAGGTAGAGCATGTCATCGAGACCCGTCAGCTTCTGTTCGATGATCTGGGTGACGCTGTTCTCGACGGTTTCCGCCGAGGCCCCGGGGTACGAGCTTGCTATGTAGATGGAGGGAGGGGCGATGGGTGGGTACTGGGATATGGGCAGGCCGTGGATCGCCAGGGCGCCGACAAGCATGATAACAATGGCTATGACCCACGCGAAGACAGGGCGGTCGAGGAAGAACTTGGATAACATTGGGTCCCTCCTCCTATTTCGACTTTGGCGCCGGCGGGGCCGGTTTCTGACCGCCCGTGTCCGGCGGGGCACTCTCATCCTTCCCGGCAGCCTTGAAGGGGACCGCCTTCACGGGGATGCCGGGACGCACCTTCTGGAGTCCCTCGACGATCATGCGATCGCCGCTCTTGAGGCCCGAGGAGACAAGCCATCTGTCCCCGAGGGCACGCTCGGTGGTGATCGGACGGATCTCGACGGTGTCTTTGGCATCGACGAGAAGAACGTAGGCGTTCCCCTTGGGATCGCGGGACACACCCTGCTGGGGCGCAAGTATGGCCTGCTCGGCCACTCCCTCCTGCACGAGGGCACGCGCGTACATGCCGGGGAGAAGGGTGGCTTTGGGGTTCGGGAAGACCATGCGCAGGATGAAGGAGCCCGTGCTGGGTTCCACGGTGACGTCCGAGAATTTGAGAGTCCCTTCCTGGGAGTAGGGCATACCGTCCTCGAGGACCAGCTTGACCTTTGTCTGGTCGGGGCCCTTTGAATTCACTTTGCCCGAGGCCACGGCGCGCTGCAGCTTGAGGAGGTTGGCGCTCGACTGCGTGGCATCCACGTAGACGGGGTCAAGCTGCTGGATGGTCGTGAATGCCGACGCCTGGTTGGCTGTGGCAAGGGCGCCGACGGTGACACTGGACTTTCCTATGCGTCCCGAGATGGGAGCGGTCACGCGGGTGTAACCGAGGTTGATCCGCGCCGTTTCGACGGCCGCCTTCCAGTATTTCACATCCGCCTCGGCCTGGAGATGAGCGCCGGTGACGTCATCGAATTCCTGCTCGCTCACCGCCTTGATGGCGACAAGCTCCTTGTATCTCTGGGCCTTCGCGCGGATGGGCGGCAGGTTGGCCTCGGCCCGGGCCAGGGAGGCACTGGCGTTGTCGAAGGCGGCCTGGTAAGGCGCGGGATCGATCTCGTAGAGGACCTGCCCCGCTTTGACATCGCTGCCTTCCGTGAAGAGGCGCTTCTTTATGATACCCGTCACCTGGGGACGCACCTCGGCGATGAGGAAGGCCGATACCCTTCCGGGCAGCTCGGTGATAATGGGCACCCTTTCATATTCGAGAACGACGACCGCAACCTCGGGAGCACCCGGTCCGTCCCCCTTCTTCTTGCCGCATCCCGCCACCGTGATGGTCATGACCACAAGAACGGCAACGACGGCAATGAGCCATCTCCTGTCAATACCGCACATTGAGTACTCCTTTGTAGAATAGAATCCCTGGACCTCTTTGCCTGTCATGACTTCCGGCCCCGCTTCCCGCCCGGGACCTGTTCGTCGGCCAGCTTCAACAGTTCATCGATGATCTTTATGCGTTGCTGCTCGGTGAAGGGCGATATGGACAACATCTCCTGCAGCCACAGGCCGTCCGCGGCGAGGGCGATGATGGCCGCCTTCTCGAACGGTATGCCTCCGGACGCGAATCTCGCGTAGGCCTCGGCGACAACCTTGCGCACGGGTTCGTTGAGGCGGGGGTCGTGCGCCACGGCCGCCGAAAGCGAGGCCCCCAGGCTGTCGCGCTCCCGCTCGCGGTACAGGATGGACAGGATAAACCCCTTGAGCTCCCTCGACGGACCCTCGGGGATCCCGTCGAGTATCCTCTGCAACGTCAGGTGGTGTATGTCTATCTGGCGCTTAACCATGGCTACAAGAAGGGAGACCTTGTTCGGGAAATGATGAAGGAGACCTCCCTTGCTGACGCCGGCCCTCGCGGCCACGGCATCGAGCGTCATGTGCGATGCCCCGGCCTCCAGAACGACAGCCTCTGCGGCATCAATAATGGCATCGAACGAACTCGCCCTCGGACTCACACAGACTCCCCCAAGAAAAGATGGTCTCAGGTTCCAGGTTCAAGGCGAAGAAAAAGGGTCTGTTTTTGCCTGAAACCTGAAACCTTTGAACTGTTTCTAAAGTATACAGTCCAGACGGTACAGTTTAGAACCAGTCACAATTTTTGTCAAAACATTTTTGATCAGCCTGTAATGTTCATCGGTTGGAGGGAAGGATCGATCTGTGTGGTGGACAGTTCAAATGGCCCAAGCTGTTCAACAGCCTGTTGACAAAGTCATTTCTGAAGGCGGTTCGCGCTCTTTCGTCATTCCGGCGAAGGCCGGAATCCAGGAAAAACTAGGGGTTAGAAAAACCTCTGGATTCCAGCGTTCGCCGGAATGATGACGCGGAAAAGGAGTTTATCAACAGCCTGTGAAGCGGTTCAAACGGCTCAAGCGGCCCCTAAAACCCCTGTATCCCTTTCCGTATGAACATGATGGCGATGGATGCGATGATGAGGCTGAAGACGCGGGATAGGGCCTCGACGACGCGCTTGCCCAGAAGCTTGAGGATGAAGCCGGAGAAGAAGAGGACAGCCCAGCAGATGATGATGTTGAGGGCGAGGGAGATGAGATAGTAGTAGAAGGGATACTGGTTCCATATGATTATGGAGGTGGCGAGGACCGCCGGGCCCGCGAGAAGCGGTATCCCAAGCGGCACGACGCCGAAGAACTCGTTCTCCCCGGTGGGTTCGGCACGGCCCTGGATGAGGTCCCTGATGGCGGTTATGAAGATGACGATCCCGCCGGCGATGAGGAAGTCCTGCATGGATATCCCGAGATAGGTCATGACCCTGTTGCCGACGATGACGAAGAGCATGGATATGGTGAACGCGGTGAACAGGGAGTCCCTGAGGTGCCTTGTCCTCCTGGAACTGTCCATGGAGGCGGTGAAACGGATGTAAAGCGGCAGGACCCCGAGGACGTCGAATGCCACGAAGAGGGGGATGAAGGAGAGGAGAAAGGTGTCCATCACGGTGATCTCTCCTCCCTGACGTATATCCGCGCATTATCGGAAAGCGCCCCGTCAAGGCCCGTCTCGTTGCCCCATTCGTCGAACACCTTCTTCCCGGTCTCGACATCGCCGAGGATACCCGCCCCGATGAGGGCATGGCGCACCGTCATGCCCGGGGCGAGGTGGACCTCCCTGTCATTTACGAGCACCTTCATCGCCTGCACCTTGCACCTTTATCCTTCCCTCCACCGCGGGGGCCAGCTTCTTCAGCCGCGCCATCTCGGATACGACCGCGTCTCTCACCCATCGCCCGGCATCGTTGTATGCGATGTTCCCGCTCTTTATCGTTCCGCCGAGGATCTCGAAATCAGGAGATTGCCTGATGGCCTCGCGGAACACCTGGTACCCGTCCCCTCCCGCGGCCAGAAAGTCCACCGTAGCCACGATGTATCGTCGTGAGGGGTCTATGGGTTCCCCGGCGATGTGGATCGTGCCCACCCTTTTGCCCGCCTGTCTTTCCGGCGAGTAGGTGACGGTAAGACCGGCCACCTGGGGGAAGCGGCCTTCCTTCAGTTCGACGCCCGACAGCCCGTATTCCAGGGCGTCCCGGATCTGCTGCCCCGTCAGCCTGATGCCCACAATATAATTGTTGAAGGGCAGAACGGAATAGACGCTGCCGACGGTGACGGGACCTTTCTTTATGCTGGTACGGAGCCCGCCTCCGTTGATGATGGCGGCATCGGCGCCCGACTCCTTCATGAGTATGTCGGCGATGAAGTTGCCGAGATTGGTCTCCCTTACGCGCACGTTCTCTCCATCGAGGTCAACCTCGGCCTCGGCGATGACCCTACCCATCGATTCGTTCACCGTCGCGGCCCACTTTTCCACGATGGCGGCAACCTTCTCGTCCTTCCCCGTCTTCGCGGGCACGACCTCCGCGAGCCTGCCTTCCGCCGCGACGACCTTGCCCGACTCCACCGTGAGGTCGAGGACTCCCAGCACCAGGCCGTGCTCCCAGGCCTGAACGATCACGGTGTTCCCCACCGTGATGTGTTTGACTCCCTTGGTATGGGAATGCCCGCCGACGATGACATCGATGCCCTTGACGGCCGCCGCGAGGGCCATGTCGGCGTTGTACCCCAGGTGGGACAGGACCACGATGATGTCGGCCCTGCCTTTCAACTCGGCAATGCAGCGTTCGACGGTCGCGGCAACGGGCATGAAGGTCAGTCCCTCAACGTTTCGGGGGTGTGTCGCCGTGGGGGTCTCTTCGGTGACGACGCCGATGATCCCTACCCTGATACCGTCGACTTCCTTGACGATGTATGGTTTGAGGGTGTCAAGGCCGGTGACGTTGGCGCCGAGAATGGGGAAATCCGCCTCTCTGATGCGCTCCGCGAGCACCGCCTTGCCGAAATCGAATTCGTGGTTGCCGACGACCATGGCGTCGAAGCGCATGGCGTTCATGACCTCTATGACGGACTTTCCTTCGAAGAGGTTCGCCCAGGTGTTCCCCTGGATCATATCCCCGGCGGAAATAAGGAGAGAGGGTTTCTCCTTCCTCAAAGCCTCGGCCATAAAGGCAAGGTAGGCCACACCCCCGCGCAGGTTGTCGGACCCCAGGCGCTTGTGGCTCTCGGCGAAGCCATGGAAATCGTTCACGTGGAGGATCCTCAAGGAAGCGGCCCCGGCAGGCGCCAGGCACACCGCAAAGAGAAAGATGATGAAACATGTGAGGAGGAAAGGCGTCGAAGTCTTCGTTCTTATCATTGTCCAGGTGCTCCCATGATATTCTTCAGTGTTTTGAGGTAACGCGCGTTCCACTTGTGGTCCTTGACGGGGAAGAACAGGGTTCGGGTGTCGCCGAGGTCGTCGACGATGATCCTGTAGCGTCCGAAGGTTTCCAGGGATCTCGACGGGCTGTCTGCGAGGGTAACGATGAAGGAACCGCAGACGGTGGTTGAGAAGGATATCCCCGGGATGCGCCGAAGGCCCGCGACGATAAAGGATCTCTCCTGTTCCATGAATGTTCTCGTCCGGGCAGGGAACGCCGGGTCGCGAAGTGACGCCGTCGCCGCAGCCGCGGCAAGCGTACCGGGCGGAGTCACCATCCGGCGGCGCCTTATGTTCTCGATCACGGCGGCCGTTCCGATGATGTAGGAGACGGGCAGGCCGGCAAGGCTGTAATACTCTCCAAGGGATCCCATGACGACGCATCCCTCCTTTCGCAGAATATCGGCCGCGAGGGAAGGCGTGCCGGAATACCCTTTCAGTGTCTCGTCGACGATGAGAAGGGTGTTGTGCTCCCCGGCCTCGGAAATGATCCCTTGAACTGCGTCCCGGAAAAGCGTCCCCGGGGACAGAAACGATGGCCACCCAAGGATCGCGGCGTCGCAGTGCCGCATTTCCCCGGCAAAGCGGGATGGGTCGAGGCGGAAGCCTTCTCTGCCGTCGAGGGGAAAGAAGCGGGGTTCCTCCGGACCTTCCAGCAGGTCCCGCAGGTACGCGGGGTAGGGTGCTTCGATGAGGAGCGTCCGGGCGCCGAAGGCATGGAGCACGGCCGCAACCAGTGTCTCGAGGCGTTCTCCAACGAGGACATTCTCCTCCGGCACGCCTTCCGTCCGTGCGATGGCCCGGACGAGATACCTCGCCTGAGGGTCGGGACTCAGGTCAAGGACCCTGAGGTTCTTCCTGATGGCGCTCCTGGCCTTTGCGGGCGGCCCTAACGGGTTTGCCGTGGAGGTGAAGTCCATGATGCGCGAAAGAGAGATTCTCTTCGATGCGGAGAATTCGTGAATGTCGGGGATATCTCTTTTCATGAACACGTGCTGAATGTTATACCACGAAACCCCGGAAAAAGGCAGTCAACCCCCAAAAACGGTTCAAGGGTTCAAGGGAAAGACCGCGAAGGGAGGTCGGCTGTCAAGGGAATTCGTACACCGGCCGAAGGCACCGGTGCCTTTCTTGTCTTTCAAGCTTGAACTCTTGAACTCTTGAACCCTTGAACCGTCTTTTGCTACACTCCCAGGTATGCCTCTACGATGCGCGGGTCGTGTTTGATCTCGTTGGAGGGTCCCTCCAGGGTGATCCTGCCGTTTTCCAGGACGCAGGACCGGTGGGAATGTTCGAGGGCCATGTGGGCGTTCTGTTCGACGAGCATTATGGAGATGCCCTCTTCGCGGTTGATCCATGTTATGAGGGAGAAGATCTCCCGGGTGATAAGGGGGGAGAGGCCCATCGACGGTTCATCGAGAAGGAGCAGCTTCGGATGGGACATGAGCGCCCTGCCCATCGCCAGCATCTGCTGTTCGCCGCCCGACAGGGTTCCGGCGTGCTGTTTCATCCTCTCCTTGAGCCGGGGAAAGCTCGTCACGATGAGGTCAAACAGATGCCTCCGCACCCGACTGTCGGGAACCGGGAAGCCCCCAAGTTCCAGGTTCTCCTTTACCGTGAGATCGGGGAATATCCTCCTGCCTTCGGGGACCATCGCCACCCCCATTCTCACGATCATGTCCGTCCTCACACGTGTTATCTCCGTTCCTTCGAGATCGATCATGCCCGCCGAGGTCCGGACAAGGCCGGTTATGCTCTTGAGGAGCGTAGATTTCCCGGCTCCGTTGGCCCCGATGAGGGAGAGTATCTCGCCCCGGCGCACCTCGATGTTCACGCCATCGAGGGCCCCGATGATTCCGTAGGAAACACTGAGACCCCGGATCGAGAGGAGCGTGTCCCCGGTTTTGCCTGAAGGTCCTGTCATACCGGCTCCTCTCCCAAATAGGCCTCTATCACTCGCCGGTCCTTCTTGACCTCCGAGGGGGTCCCCTCCATGATCTTCTCGCCGAAGTCCATGACGAGGATCCTGTCGGATATGTTCATGACGAGGCCCATCTGGTGCTCGATCATGACGATGGTAAGATCGAATCTCTCCTTTACCTCCCTGAGGGTGGTGAGGAGGTCCTTGATCTCGCGGGGGTTCATGCCCGCGCCGGGTTCGTCTATGAGGAGCAGTCTTGGTCGTATGGCCAGCGCCCTCGCCATCTCCAGCCTGCGTTGCTCCCCGTATGGCAGGCTTCCCGCAGGGGTCTGTTCCTTGCCCCCGAGGCCGAGGAAGTCAACGAGCATCATCGCATTCTCACGCGCCTCCCTCTCAATACGCAGGTGCTTTCTGGTCCTGAAGATGCCTGACAGGGGGCTGTAGCTGTGACCGGTGAGGTGGGCTGAGGTGATGTTCTCGAGGACGGTGAGGTCTTTGAAGAGCCTCAGGTTCTGGAAGGTCCTGGCAATGCCCAGGCGCGCCAGTCTGTACGGAGGGAAATGCGTGATTGCCCTTCCCATGAAGCGTATGCGCCCGCTGTCGGGCGTGTAAAACCGCGTTATGAGATTGAAGACCGTCGTCTTCCCCGCACCGTTGGGACCGATGATGCCCAGCGCTTCCCCTTTGTCGACATGAAAAGAGAGCCCGTCCACCGCCCGGACACCCCCGAATCTCTTCTCGAGTCTTTCCACCTCAAGCATCGCCGTCATGCCTTACTCTCCCCATAACCCATGTCCTGTTACCCATCACCTTTCTTCTTGCTCATCAATCCGTACGGCTTCCACATCATCAGCCCTATGAGCAGAAGGGGAATGAACACCCACCTGAGATCGAGGATGTTCGAGGGAAGGACTATCCTCAGGCCCTCTATGAAACCCACCCATATGAGGCCGGCCCAGATCGTTCCCGCGATGTTCCCCATGCCCCCGAGGATGACGATGATCAGAAAATCGATGGATTTGAGGAAATCGAAATTGGAGGGGTGGAGAAAGGTGTAGAGATGGGCGTAAAGGGCTCCGGCGACACCGGCGAGGAAACAGCCGTAAGAGAACGCCATGAGCTTCATGCGCGTGGTGTCGATGCCGATGGAGGCGCTTGCCGTCTCGTCGTCTTTTATACACCGCCAGAAGAGCCCGTACCGCGAAGAAATGAGATTGCTCGTAACTATGAGGAGGAAGACGGTGACGACGAAGGTTGTCTCCAGGCTGGTGAGCTTCGCGATGCCCGTGAACCCCCGTGATCCCCCCAGCGTTTCCGAGATCCTGTCGGAATTGTCGAAGAAGACCCGCACGAGTATCCCGAACCCCAGGGTGGCGATTCCGAGAAAATCGTCGCGGAGCCGAAGGATGGGTATCCCGATGACGCAGGCGACAAGTCCCGCCATGATGCCCCCGGCAAGGAGGGTGGCGGGGAGGGCGAAGACACTGTCGAGCCCCAGGGTCTTGACGAGATAGGCGGAGGTGTAGGCCCCGATCCCGTAGAACGCGGCGTGGCCCAGGGAGAACTGACCGGTATAGCCGTAGATGACGTTGAGGCCCGTCGCCGCGAGCACCACGATGAAGACATAGATGGTTATCTGCTGGATGTATTCGGAGACGATGCCGATGTTGAACAGGAGCTTAAGGACGATGTAGATGCCCGCGGCGAGAAGGATGAGCTTCCTCGATTCCAGCAGGAACCTCATACTTTGTCGATCCTTTTGCCGAACAGACCGCTCGGCTTGACGAGAAGGACGATGAGAAGGATCACGAAGATGACCCCGTCCCGGTAGGTCGAGGAGAGGAAGGCCGATACGATAACCTCGGACACTCCCACGATGAGGCCCCCCACGACGGCCCCATGGATGATGCCGATGCCCCCCAGTACTGCGGCGATGAAGGATTTTATCCCCGGCATGATCCCCATGAAGACGTTGATCTGGGGATAAGCTATCCCGTAAAGGATGCCTCCCACGCCCGCGAGCGCGGCTCCCACCATGAAGGTGAGGGAAACGGTGTGGTCGATGTTGATCCCCATGAGCGCCGCCGTCTCCTGGTCATGGGATACGGCCCTCATGGCCGTGCCCTGCTTTGTCCTGTAGATGATGAGGTACAGGAGCGCCAGGGTGAAAGAGGTGACGGCGAATATGAGTATCTGGACGTTGGTGAAGGAAAAGTCGATGCCGCCCAGCGAAAGATCATAGGTTTTCACTTCGAAGGGGCGTGGGAAACCGATATAATCCGGTGTGAAGACGGCCTTGAGGCTGCAGAAGTATTCAAGAAAGAGAGACACCCCGACGGCGGTGATGAGAAGAGAGATCTTCGGGGCGTTGCGGAGCGGTTTGTAGGCGAGCTTCTCCATGAGATACCCGGCCAGCGCGCACATGGCCATTGTGGCGAAGAAAACGAGGTAAATGGGCATGCCGAAACGGGAGATGAGGAAGTAGGCGAAGAAGGCGCCGAGCATGAAGATATCCCCGTGGGCGAAGTTGATCAGCCGCAATATGCCGTAGACCATGGTATAGCCGAGGGCGATTAGGGCGTACACGGCGCCCAGCTGGAGGCCGTTGATGACCTGGGAGATTATGTAGCTCGCATGCTCCATTGCGCAATACTGTATCCCCGGGGGCCTTCTCAAGACACGGGGAGGAGACGGAAAGGACGCGTGAGAAGACCCTTAGACTCTTCCGACTCTCAGGGGTTCACCGTCGTCACGTAGGTGAAGCCGACCTTGTCCACCTTGAGGATGGCCGCCGACTTGATCGCGTCCCCCTTTGCATCGAAGCTGATGACGCCCGTGACGCCCTTGTAGTCCCTGGTTGCCGCGAGGACCTTGAGTATCTCCTCCGAGACCGGTCTCTTCGCCGCGTCGAGCGCCTTCAGGAGGATTCCCGCCGCATCGTATGCGAGGGCCGCGAAGGCGTCGGGAACGATGCCGTGGCGGGCCTTGTACTTCTTTATGAAGGCCTCGGTGACGGCGTCCTTGCGGTCGGGTGAATAATGGTTCACGAAGTACCCGCCGGTGATGGCGCTCCCCCCTATCTTGAGGAGGTCGGGAGAATCCCAGCCGTCACCGCCGAGAAGGGTCGACTTTATGCCCTTTTCCCGTATCTGCCTGGAGATGAGGGCGACTTTGTTGTAATAGTCGGGCAGAAAGATGAGGTCCGGCTTTTTGAGGGCGACCTTGGTGATGAGGGCCGAAAAATCAACATCGTCCTTCTGGTAGGATTCGAAGGCCACGATGGTCCCCTTTCCCTTTGTGAAGGTGGTCTTGAAGTATTCTCCCAATCCCTTGGAATAATCGTTGCTGACGTCGTAGAGGACGGCGGCCGTCTTCGCCTTGAGGTCCTTGAGGGCGAAATTTGCGGCCACGACACCCTGGAAGGGGTCGATGAAGCATGCCCTGAAGACGTAGGACTTTCTCTTGCCGTCGGAGAAGGTCACCTTGGGGTTCGTCGCGGTGCCCGTTACGATGGGGACCCTGTGCTGTGTGGCGATCTCGCTGACAGGTACGGCCACCTTCGACGTCACGGGACCGACGATGGCCGTCACCCTGTCCTGGGTGATGAGCTTCAGGGCCGCGTTGGCGCCCTCCGTCGCGTCGTTCCGGTCGTCCGCGATGACCGTCTGGATGGTGTACTTCCCTTTCCTGCCATACTCCTCGACGGCAATATTGAAGGCGTTCTTCACCGATTCGCCGTATGTCTTCACATCGCCCGTGAGCGGTGTGATCAGGCCGATCTTCACGGTGTCCTTCGCCGAGGCGTTCCCGCCGGTGCAAAAAAGCAGGCATAGTGCCGTCACAACACAGAGCGTGGTCTTCATGAATCTTCCTCCTGTGGGTCTTCGTGTGTAAATTTAAAACAAACTTGCCCGCTTAATGCAATGTTTTTCGGAAAACCGGCCCGGGAAAAAGGAGACGGAATCTGGTATAATGCTCTCATGAAAAAGGTCATCTCTTTCGATCTCGACGGGACCCTTGTCGATGCGCGCTATGGCGACATGGTCTGGAATCTGGGCATTCCTTCGGAATATGCGAAGAAGTACGGCATGCACTTCGACGAGGCCAGGGCCTTCATACGGGCCCGGTACGAGTCCGTGGGGGACGGGGACATCACGTGGTACGAGATAGAGCACTGGTTGGAGAGATTCTCCCTTGACGTCTTGCCGGCGGAGCTCCTCGACCGGTATGCGGAGCACATCGCCCTTCTTCCGGGCGCGCGGGAGGTGGTTGATGTCCTGAGGGACCGATACACCCTCATCATCGCATCCAACGCGGCGCGGATATTCGTCGAGAAGGAGCTTGGCAAGACCGGTCTCGCGGGATCTTTCTCCCTTATCGTTTCGGCCACGTCGGATTACGGGATGGTGAAGAAGCAGGAGGACTTCTTCCGGAAGCTCCTCGGTCAGGTCGGTGCCCTCCCGCACGAGGTCGTCCACGTGGGAGACCACCCCGTCTTCGACCACGACGTCCCTTCGGGTCTCGGGATCGAATCCTATTACATAAACGGCCATGACGGACAGGCGGAGCATCCCCGCAGGACCATATCGTGCCTCAAAGACCTCCTGGAGGTTCTCTGAAATGAAGTGCCGGAAATGCAAGACCCCCATCACCGCCGGAAAGATCTCCTTCCGGGACGAGTGCCCCGTCTGTGGAGAGGATCTGCACGTCTGCCTCAATTGTGTCTTCTACGACACGGGGAAGGCCAATTCCTGCAGGGAGGACAAGGCTGAGTTCGTGAAGGAGAAGGAGAGGGCGAATTTCTGCGAGTACTTCCGCTTCACCGAAAGGCAGGTTGAAACGTCTGCAAAAGAGGAGGCGGAGAAGCGGTGGAAAGATCTCTTCAAGTAGCGGAAGGGGTCCTCTGATTCCCGTTCACAGCCTTCACTTGTGGCGCCAGACCTTGATGGCGGAGATCACCAGTATCACCGCGAGGAGGGGGAGGAGGACGGGGGTCGGGACGATGCCGAGGAGGTGGCCTCCCAGGTAGGAGCCGACGAGGGAGCCGATGGCCATTATCGTTATGAACTTCCATTGTGTGCGGATCACCGCGAAACTGCTGTCGCGACTGTAGCGGGCAAAGCCGGTGATCATGGTGGGCAGGCTGACTGCCAGTGCAATGCTCCCGGCGAGCTTCAGATCGGCCCCGAAGAGCAGCATTACCGTTGGGATGAGAAGCTCTCCGCCTGCCACGCCCAGCAACGCGGCGACCACGCCGATACCTACCCCGGCAACGACGCCCACGCATGTCAGGAGCCAGCCATGAAAAAGAGGCGCGCTCCCGTCCCTCAAGCCATGTCCGAAGAGAAGGACAGCGGCAATCCCGATGAGAAGGATAGCGATAACGCGGTAAAGCCTTTGGGACCTCAGCCGTATGGCCCAGCCTGCCCCCAGCCAGGCCCCGGCAAGGCTGCCCGAAAGGAGGGTGATGAGTATGTCATAGCGCCCGAAGACACTCGAGAAGGGAACGGTGGCGGCGCGGAAGGGCAGGGCGGAGGCGACGACCACAAGGCTCATGGCCTTGTTGAGGATGACGGCTTCGAGAGCCGCGAAGCGAAAGGCCCCTATTAGCAGCGGAAGGCGAAACTCGGCCCCTCCAAGACCGATCAGGCCGCCAAGGATCCCTATCGCCGTCCCGCCGCTGAATACGGCAAGAGGATTATGGCTGGTGACCTGCTCCTTGTCCCTGGAAAGGGCATTGCCTTCTGTGTCCATTTTTCGTACCTCGCTGACCCGGTTCGTGTTACCGCTATATACAGTATCATATAAGGCTGCTCTGATACAACTGTTGAATGCCGATGTGAGCGATGAGACCAGGATCTTAAAGAGGAGGATGAAACCATGAGCGATCTCAAAAAATACATTGGTAAGAGAAAAAAGATAGATAAGGAATTTGCCGAAGGATATTAAAGAAGGTTATGAACAGTTCAAAATCGGGGCAATGTTTCGTCAGGCTCGTGAGTCAGCGGGCTTAACGCAGGAAGAGCTGGCTCTCAGGCTCAACACCCGAAAAACCGCAATTTCCAGAATCGAGAACCACGCGGAAGACATCAAGCTATCAACCCTGGAGCGTTTTGCGGCGGCACTCGGGAAGCAATTACGTTTGCAGATTTCTTAACACAACGGCGACAGACCCGTTTCCAACCGGTTTCACAGCCTCACCGTGAAGTGCCTGAGAAAAGGATTTCTCTCCCGGGGCAAGTTCGCGGAGATCGTCGGCATCGATAGAAGTGAGATAGACCTGTTCATAGAAGCCGAAGGACTCATGGAAACGGAAGGTACACCCATTGAAATTATGGCTCCTCGGTACATTGCATGATCCAAACACACTCCGGATATGTCTGGTCCCGGCGCGGACTCACGACACGAGAACAACCTGACCGGGCGCGCGTTGTTTATCTTATTCCGCTGTTTGGTCCAGTGTTTGTTTCAGTTCTTCTATCGTGGCGGAGGTTGAGCCTGTTCGGGATTGCATGCCCGATAGTAGTGCGTCGATCGTTGCCAGTTCGTTTTTGACGTATTCCATTGCCTGGTCGCGGACGTCGTCGATCGTTTTGTTGATCCGTATTTCCCATTGGTATGCGAGGCGGGAGAGGTGGGCTTCGACGGTTTTGGGGATGAGCTTGCGAAAATGGGTCTCGAAAAGTTTTCGGAAGATGCACATGGGGATGAGGAACCAGAGGAGGTCGAAGTGAAAATCGAAGGGATGGACGAAGGCTATGTCGGGGTGGGAGGGTTCGGTGACGGTTATGTTCCATTCGATGCTTGTCGGGGTGATGCCCAGCACCTTTTCGATGTTCTTGTCGAGGAGGTTTCGAAAGAGCATCGTCGATCGGGAGGTGCTGGCATGGGCCTTCTTCAGGGTGCCCAGGAAGTGCTTGTATTCCGTCTTCGACAGGGCGTCCATCTCTTTTGTCATTGTTTCCATGAGCCACTCTTCGTAGCGTCTTGTGAGCTTCCAGAGGTTTCCTTTCCATTGGGGCATCTCCTCCGACAGGGCCTTGAGGAGCTTTTTCGTTAATGGCAGCCTGTGGGTGGTTTCGAGGTATTCCGCTATGACCGGGCGGGTCTGCTGCTTGCTGTCCCGGGCGATCAGGGAGAGCTCCGACTGGATGAGGTCGTAGTTGACGGTTTCGTCGAGGATGAGTTTCTTTAAGGCATCGCGGTCCTCGTCGCTCTGCAGGGATGTTTTGAGGGCTATCTCGAGGTAGCTGATCGTGTTCCTGGTGAGGGACCTTATCTTGTGGCGCAGGATGCCCTCGAATTCGTTGCCGCGGTTCCTGGACAGGGCTAGCAGCATCTGGTCGAGGAAGCGTTTGTAGAATTCCGTTTCAGCGATGACGGAATAGAGGAGCACGGGGAAGTCCCGGTTCAGCTCCCGCTTCAATGTGCTCTTGAAGAACCGGACGACCTCCCCCTGCTGATCGGGCGAGAGAAGGTCGACCTTTGTCAGGAGCAGGACCACCCTGGGTGTGTGCTCCGTGAGGTTCCTGATGAGGGCAAGGTCGTTCTCAGACAGGGGACGGTCCACGCTGATCGCGACGATCGCCATGCCGACCTCCGGGAGCCATTCCTGGGATATCTCCGTGTTGTACTTGAAGACGCTTCCCAGACCCGGTGTGTCGACAAGGCGGAGTCCCTCGTAGTACGTGAGGTGGGGCAGTTCGATGTCCACCACCTCGACGTTCTTCTCGTTTGCGGGATTTTTCGCCTCTGAGATATAGAGCTCAACCTCGTCGAGGCCGATCCGCGATTTCCTGTTGTCGAGGAATGTCACTGTGGCCCCTTCGGTCTGCCCGTAGCTCAGGCGCGTGATGACGGTGGTTACGGGGATGGCGCCGACGGGAAGGACCGGCTTGCCGATGATGCTGTTGAGAAAGGAGCTTTTCCCGGCCTTGAATTGTCCCAGGATGGCGACGTCGATGAAGGGATCCTTTGCCAGCAGGTCCTTACAGGCTTCTATCTGCCGCGAGAGAGACAGGATGCCATATTCTTCACAGACACTTTCAATAGTATTGAGGACCGGAGAGGCGGGGTGCTGGATGGGGCCTGAAATGCTTGAAGTATCGTTCATCAACTCCTCCGAAAGCGATCCGTGCATGATCGCGAAAGGCTTCCTTTGTCTGTCAGGAGTTATCAGCCCTCGGGGAGGGCGGTTAGCAGGTGAACCCCATCACCGGGAATATGTTATCACATACAGGAATGGCTTACCATAAGAACCCCTTCGGTTTACTGTTTTCTTTTTTCCGTTAGTTATGCTAGTATATAGCGTAGCGGTTGATTCTTAAATCAGAAGGTGGATCAATGAAAAAAGCAACCAGAGCCGTTCTATTCGCATTTGCGGTACTATCGTTCTTGTCCTTTGGAGGAACACCTCGCTCCTATGCTGGGGAGCTTCTCGTTTTTGCCGGCGCAGCGAGCAAGCCGCCCACCGAGGAGGCGGCAAAGGCCTTCGAGAAGAAGACCGGGGTAAAGGTCAACGTAACTTTTGGCGGGTCGGGGTTTGTCCTTTCCCAAATGACCCTTGCCAAGAAGGGGGACATCTACTTTCCCGGGTCGTCCGATTATATGGAAATTGCCAAGAAGAAGGGCCTCGTATTCCCGGATTCAGAGCGGCATGTCGTGTATCTTGTTCCGGCCATAAACGTGCAGAAGGGCAATCCGAAGGGGATCAAGTCGCTGCGCGACCTTACAAGGCCGGGGTTCAGGGTCGCCATAGCCAATCCTGACGGGGTCTGCGTCGGGCTATATGCCGTGGAGATCGTGGAGAAGAACCTTGCGCTGGAGGAAAAGGCCGCATTCAGAAAGAACCTCGTCAATTACACCGAAAGCTGTGAAAAGACGGCCACCGCCATATCTCTGAAGGCCGTTGATGCCGTGATAGGCTGGGAGGTGTTTCAGCACTGGGATCCCGATCGTATCGAAACCATACCGCTCAAGAAAGAGGAGGTTGTTCGTATCGGATATATCCCCATAGCCATCTCCCAATTCACGTCAAACAGATCCCTTGCCCAGAAGTTCATTGATTTCCTTCTTTCCGATGAAGGAAAGGCACTGTTCAAGAAATACCACTACTTTATGAGCCCCGGGGAAGCCATGACCTACATTGGCGAGAAGAAACCGATCGGAGGGGAATACGTGGTTCCCGCTCAGTGGAGGGGCAAGTGAGCTTCAAGAACCTCACCATCGCCTTCAGCGTGGCCGTGTTTTGCATGTACGCGGGCCTCATCCTCTGTCTCTTCTATTTCTACAAGGGCACCCTGTTCACCGAGACGCTCTTCTCCGAAAGGACGCTGTTTTCCGTCCGTCTGAGCCTTGTGACCGCGACCGTCGCGACCGCTGTTTCCGTTCTTGTTGCCATCCCCTCGGCGTATGCCCTATCGAGACATAACTTCTTTGGCAAACAGATCATCGACACGCTTCTTGAACTGCCCATGATAGTCTCCCCGGTATCGCTTGGCGCAATGATCCTTATTTCCTTCAATACTCCCGCCGGTCAGTTCGTGCAGGAACGGGGGGTACAGTTCGTGTTCACTGTCTACGGGATCATGCTTGCGCAATTTGTCACCACGGCAGGGATAGCCACGCGGCTCATCAAGGCGGCGATGGATGAGATCCCTCCCGTCTACGAACGAGTTGCAGGCACGCTCGGGGCCTCTCCTCTGGATACCTTTTTCACTGTTGTTCTGCCTTTGAGCAAGGGCGGTATCCTCTCCTCCGCTGTCCTTACCTGGGCGAAGGCCGTGGGAGAGTTTGGAGCCACCATCACCGTCGCCGGTTCCATGGCGATGAAGACCGAGACGCTTCCGGTCGCGATATTCATGCGGCTTGCGGGGGCCGATATTGAGGGCACTGCCGTACTTGTGTTGATTCTAATTACCATCGGACTGAGCGTTCTATATGGAATCAGGCTCTTCGCGCACAGGAGAGCCTATAGCTGAGGGTCCGCGAGGAGCGTGCACGGGGGAGATATGAATTACGACGGCCTTATCACCATCGACAGCGAGATATGCAGGAAGGATGGGCTCTGCGTCCGTATCTGCCCGAAGGTCTTCATGCAGGCCGGGCCGGGCAGCGTGCCGGAGGTGGCAAGGCCGGAGTTCTGCAATGATTGCGGACATTGCCTGCTTGTCTGTCCCGCCGGGGCGATAGGACACCGCAACCTCGAGGGAAGGGCCATCAAAGAAGTGGAAGAGGATCTCTTGCCGTCGTTCCGCCAGGTGCAGGAGATGGTGAGGACGCGAAGGTCCATTCGGGACTTTCTCGATAAGCCCGTCGAGAGGGATATAATAGAGAAAGTCATCGACGCCGCCCGCTTCGCTCCGAGCGCCAAGAACACGCAGAGTACGCGGTTCATAGCCGTCGACGACGGGGAGACGCTTCGGCGGATAGCGTCCATGACGGCGGCGTGGCTGGGAAGGTCGGCGAAGAAACTCAGGAACCCCCTCGTCCGTGCCGTCTACCTCATGCGCGGCCTGACGACGAAGGAGGAGTATTCCCGCTGGATCGGTCAGTTCGAGCTGACGGCGCGGAATATGGAGAGGGGGATCGATACCATCCTGTACCGGGCCCCGGCGCTCATCGTGTTCCATGCCGACAGGCGCGTCCGGTTTGCCGAGGCGAACGCGAACCTCGCCCTCCAGAACGCCACCTTTGCGGCCTGCGCGCTTAACCTCGGCACCTTCTACACGGGATATGTCGTCTCTGCCTGTGCCCACGACAGGGCTATCCCGGAGATGCTCGGGGTCCCGAAAGGCCACCGCGTGTACGCGGGGATGACCCTTGGCCAGGTGAAGATCGGCTTCTCCCGCTGGATAGACAGGAATCCGGCGACGATAGAGTGGATATAATTGCAGCCGCTTGAGCCGCTTGAATGGCTTGAACCGTTTGAGGGGCAAGGAAAGAACAGCTTCCCCGGGCGATTCCTGCCGTCAATCGTATTACCTAGTTTACTTTTCTTTCACAATGTGCGATAGAGTCAGAACAAGTTGATTGCGCCCGTTGCATTCAACAGAGGTATTCATAATTGAGTGAGAAGGGTGCAAGATACAATGAACAACGATTCCCTCGATGACATAGTCAGCGCGTACAGCCGTTTCGTTCCCCACCAGTTCCCGTATCTCCTCGGCAGGGATAGCGTTGCCGATATCGCTCTCGGCGATACCCGGCAGTACAAGGAGAAGATCAACCGGCGAATAACAGACAGGCAACAGAACAAGACCCACAGGAATTCGTAGCAGGACACACCAGAACCCACCAACTTCGCGCCGGAACCGGGCGGGACGCCGGGGCTCCGGAATTTATGCTTGCAACCCCAACGGGCTCAATGGTAAAACCGAACTGCGCAGGCAGTGAGCCTGCAGATAGGCTCAGGAGCGAAAGAGAGAGGCAATGGAGAGTACGACTGACAAGGGGCGGGAACTTATCGATGCAGCGGAAGAGGGCGACGTTGCCGGGGCGAGCGTGCTTATTGCGGCGGGTGCCGATGTGGAGGCGACGGACACCGGCGGCTGGACGCCTCTCATGGTGGCGGTGCAGGCGGGGCATCTTGAAATGGTGCGTGTTCTGATTGCTGCGGGGGCCGACGTAAAAGCCAGGGACAGGTTCCGGGTGACGCCCCTCATGGCGGCGGCGTCGGGAGGCTCTGCAGAGCTCGTGGAGGTACTCCTCGAGGCAGGGGCGGGTGTGAACGATGCGGACGAGAACGGAACGACCCCTCTTATGTGGGCGGCCACGGAAGGGCATGCCGAAGCGGTGCGGATCCTCGTTGAACGGGGAGCGGACGTGAACGCGAAGGGCGTAAGCGGCTACACCGCGCTCATGGACGCATCGGGAAAAGGGCACGTCGAGGTGGCCGGGCTTCTCATAGAGGCAAAGGCCGATGTGAACGCGAAAGACAAGAACGGCCTGACGGCACTCATGCTTGCGGCGATGATGGGTCACACTGAGGTGGTCCGCGCGCTCATACGTGCGGGGGCGGACGTGAATGCGAGGGGAGACGGCGGCTACACCGCCCTTATGGACGCATCGGGAAGCGGCAGGGAGGAGATAGTCCGGCTCCTCAAGGAAGCAGGGGCTACCGGGTAGTTTCCCTGATGCTCCTGACGGCTATGCGGCCGGAACTCAGTGCGAAGCTGCTGGCCGAGCCTTCCGCGAGGAGGTCGTAGGTGCTGTCGTAGAGCCCCCCCATGTCCTGTCCCGTGACGTACAATCCCGGGATCGGCTCCCCTTTTTCATCGAGGGCCTGCATGCGCGTATTCACCTGGACGCCGCCCAGGGTCAGGAAGAACGCGCGGAGACCCTTGAGAGCGTAGTAAGGACCCTGCCCGGTATCGAACCTCACGAGATGTTCCGGTCTGCGGCTGAAGTCGGGGTCGTGTCTTCCGTCGGCGTAACGGTTTACCGTCTCGATCGTCTCCCGAAGTTTCGCCGGTCTTATCCCTATCTTTTCCGCGAGCTCTTCGATCGTGTCCGCCTTGAAGGCGAAACCGGAGGCTATGCCCTTTTCGATGCCCTCATCGAGGGCGGTCATCTTCTGTCCCGGAACGACGATGGCGTTAAAGGGGGTGAGAGGGCCATTGTCAACCATGGACCTCCGCATGGCATCGTCAAAGATGGACCACATGAGGCCGCCGTTCGCCGTCATTGCGTTGTAGACATCACTGAAGACGGAGCCGAAGGATTCATTGTAGAATCGGTCTCCCTGCCTGTTGACCCAGAGGAAAGGCTGGCTTAAGGCGCAGCGCATCTGTTTCATGTAGTCAGGTCCGCTGAACTGTCTTATGGCCGGCTCATCGTCGAGGTAGGGGCTGTTTCCCGCGAGCGTTCCCATGCCGGCCAGCGCCGCGCCGGCGGTCATGGCAAGGTTGATCCCGTCGCCCGTCCTGCCGTCGACGGCAGGTCCGCGGTACATGAGCTTGGCCATTCCGGGAGCGCTGACGTCGGGCACGTACTCCTTCAGCATTTCCTTGTTGCTCGCGAAACCGCCCGTGGCTATGATGACGGCCCGCGCGGTTATCCTCACACTGTTGCCGTCGGCATCGACGGCCTCGACGCCCGTGACGGCGCCCCTCTCGTCGATAAGGAGTCTCTTCACCGGTGTCCGGGTGAGAAGTGGTATGCCTTTCTCCTTTATGTGGCCGGAGAGGATCTTCACGAGCCGGGCGCCCCGGCCTTCGAAGATGTGCCATACCTGAAGGCTCTTCTCGGGCGGGAACATTGTCCTTATCCCCTCTATACTGACCCCGTGGTCCACGAGCCAGTCGATGGTTTGTCCGGACTCGTTGAGAAGGGTCCTGATGACCGAGGCGTTGCAGCGCCAGTGATGGAATTCCATCACCCTGGCGAAGGCCTGTTCCGTCGTCGTCGTGATCCCCTTCTCCTTCTGGTATCTCGTGCCGATGCCGAGAGAACCCTCCGGAAAAAGGCCGGCGCCGCCGGCGAAGGGCATCTTTTCCAGGAGAATGGCTCCAAGGCCGTATTCCGCCGCCGTCAGTGCCGCCGACAGGCCGCTTAAGCCCCCTCCGGCAATGACAATGTCTGTTTCCTGGTCCATGGTGGATTGTCCTCCCTCTCTGTCCATGCTCTTGTTCGGGTGCAAAGTGACCCCGGCCCAAGTATCATTCATGCTATAATAGATCGAGAGTACAAATCAATGCAGGATGTTCTTTCCGGACGAAAGTGCACTGCGACGAAGAAAGGTGGGAATATGCTCAAACTGGCGGCCATTTCAGTTCTTCTGACGGGGATCGTCTTTGCGGCTGGATGCGTCTCCCCCAGTCTTTCCCCCGGGGACGCAGCGGTGCGGCTTCCTCTCAACGAGGGTGTGCCGGATCTCGGCTTCCTGTCGGAAGGCGAGGTGCAGATACTCCGGGATATCAACAGGGCAAGGGCATCCGCCGAGGTCCCGCTCAAGCCGCTCAAGGCCTCTCGGGGTCTTTCACTGGCAGCAAGGGAGCGTGCGGAGGAGATCGCCCGTGCCGAGGTGTCAGGCCTGACGCAGCAGGAGGAGCGTGACCGTCTTTTTGAGCGTGTCCGCCGGTTTGGGGCGTGGACGGGAAGTGTCGCCGAGGTGAGAAGCCACGGATACCCCGAGGACACCGTGGTGAAAGAGCTGTCGGGCCGGGGCCTCTTTCGAAAGGAACAGTCAAGGTTGTATTTCATGGGCGCCGAATACACTGTAATGGGCACGGGATGCACCGTGGCCGTGCGTGTTGCTCCCCTGTGCGTCATCATCGTTGCCAGCGAGTTTAGCGAAGGCCGCTGACGCTTCCGAAGAGGCGTTTGTCGCTGCCCCAGAAGTGTCTTGACTTGTCTCGCATCATTCGTATAGTATATTTCTCACATAAAAAAAGGACGTGTGAAGCGTTGAACATCGAGTTGGATACTCTTATTCCATGATAACCGCGAATGGTATCGTTAAATCCTTCGGCGCGGCCCATGTACTTCGCGGGTTGGACCTCGCGATAGGAAAGGGCAGCATCTACGGGCTCGCTGGCAGGAGCGGGGCGGGCAAGTCGACCCTTCTGAGGTGTATCAATGGTCTCGAAGGATATGACAGAGGCTCTCTTATCGTCGACGGGACGGACGTGAAGACCCTTGGCCGCAGGGAGATGATGGCGTTCAGAAAGAACATCGGCATGATCTTCCAGCAATTCTCTCTCCTTGAGCGCTTGAACGTCTACGACAACGTTGCCCTTCCGCTGAGGTGCTGGAAATACGGTGCCCGCACCATCGACGCCAGGGTAAGGGATCTCCTGGAGATCGTCGGGATACCGGAGAAGATTAAACAAAGACCGAGGGAGTTTTCGGGCGGACAGAAGCAGAGGGTCGCCATAGCCCGGGCGCTCACGATGGACCCCCACATCCTGTTGTGCGACGAGGCGACATCCGCCCTTGACCCGAAGACATCGCAGGCCATCATGAACCTCTTGAAGGAAATAAACAGCTCCATGGGCATCACCATCGTTGTTGTTACCCACCAGATGTCGGTGATCCGCGGCTTATGCAAGGAGATAGCCATTCTTGAAAACGGCAGAATAGCCGCGTCAGGTCCTGTTGGAGATGTTTTCCGCGAACAGCCTCGGGCCTTGAAGAACCTGATGGGAGAAGATTCCGCGCGCGTCTCACGGACCTTGGAGAGGGCGGCGACGATGCTTCTGCCCGATACGGTAACGGGTCTCTTCATCTCCCGCATGGCGGAGGAACTGGGCGTGGAAGTGACCATTAAGGGGAGCAACCCTCACGTTCCCGGTTTCGTGGTCGCTGTTCCGGGGGAGGTCCGCCGTGATGTCGAGGGTTATCTTTCCGCGCGCGGCGTGCGGTGGAGAAGCCTTGCCGGGAAGGATCGGGGGAGTTCTTACGAGGACGGCTACAAAGAGCGGATACGGGCTGTTAACGCGGATATGCTCTGAGAGGTCTATTCGAGGAGGCAGGTGAGGACATAATGACCTCAAGCGGATACATGGCTCACTGGTGGCGGTATTTCGAAGGGATAATCGCCCCTTCCATCTGGGCCACACTCAGGATGCTTTCCGTCTCCATGGTTCTTTCCTTGATCCTGGGGTTCATACTGGCGTACTTCCTCATTCTCTACGGGCCTCAGGGGTTGCGGCCGAACAACACGAGGTACAAATTCCTTGACTTCATAGTGAACAGCATCAGGTCTTTTCCCATCATAATCCTCATCGTGGCCATATCGCCCCTGACCAGGATGATCGTTGGAACGTCCATAGGGGAGAAAGCGGCCATATTCCCCCTTACCATCGCGGCAACACCTTTCATGGCGAGGATAATTGAGAACAGCCTGAAAGGGGTGGACAGGCAGCTCATAGAAGCGGCACGCTCCTTCGGCGCTTCGGATTTCCAGATCATAATGAAGGTGATGGTGAAGGAATCGGTGCCCATGATCGTTGCGGGGACGACGCTTTCCACGATCACCTTTCTTTCGGCGACGACGCTGGCCGGCGCGGTGGGAGCCGGAGGGATTGGTGCCGTCGCGCTCAACTACGGATATCAGAGCTTCAACAACACGGTATTGTATACGTCGGTGTTTATTCTCTTCATCATGGTCCTCGTGATACAGTGGGTCGGCGACTGGCTGTATAAGAGGATGCTGTAAAAAAACCGGAATAGAGGGAGGTCTTTTCACATGTGCAGGATAGTTGTGCGACTGACAGTTGTTCTTCTCATCACCGTTTCTTTGCTGGGCCTGGCTGCCTGCGGGAAATCTCCGTCCGCTGACAGGAAAGAACTAAAGCTTGGATGCCTTGCGTACTCCGAGCCGATGCTTCAGTGGATCAAGGAAGGGCTGGCTCCCGGCGGTTACAAGGTCGAAATAGTCATGTTCGATGCCAACCAGCTTCCCGCGACGGCCCTGAAGGACCGCAGTATTGACGGGGTCATCGCCAACCACAGGCCCTGGATCCTCACGTTCAACAAGGAGAACAACGCCGATCTGGAGATGGTGCAGCCTTACCACTACTACTCTTTCTTTGCCATTTACTCGGCAAAACATAAGAAACTTGAGGATCTTCCTCTCAATGCCCAGATAGCGGTCCCGGGAGACCCGACCAACCTGAGCAGAAGCCTCATCATTCTCAAAGAGGCCGGAGTGATCACCCTCAAAGAGAAGACCGGCCCTTTCTACACGGTCCTCGATATAAAGGACAACCCCAAAAAGATCCGGATCGTGGAAACGGAGATCACCCAGACGGTCAGGAACATGCAGGATGTGGATGCGCTGATAGCCACAGCGTACTTCGTTTCCGAGGCGGGGAAAGACGGGGATGCGTATCTCTTTGAGGATCCCCACAACAAGGATTATGCCCTGGGATTGATAGTAAGGAAGGAAGACGTGAATTCACCATGGGCGCAGGAGGCGATCAAGGTGTTGAGGACGGAACAGAACAGGAAGAGATTCAACGATCAGTATAAGGGGAAATTCAAACTCTTCGAGTGATCCACCGGGAAGAGCCCCATCTCCCGGGCTTGATGTCGGGTTGTGCGCCGTACCGGACAGGGCAGAACAGAAAACTACGGAAGGACCGAAAAATGGACAAGACCGCAATCGTTGAAGCCATCGCACAGATGAACCTTGCCTTCAAACTGGACAGAAGGATAATCGGTGTCAGGTTTCTCTTTGATGCCGATGAGTTCGGGAAGGCCGAAGCGAAGGCGCTCAAGGGAAGGATGCCCTATTGCGTCATGGTCAGGAACGCCATGGCAGGCAAGAGCCTCAAGGCGGAGGCGAAGAGCTTCGGGTGCAACGGGGCCGCCCGGGCGCTCAGCGTCATCGAGCCCGATGAAATGACCTCGTCGGGGCGGTTCTATCAGAGTCTGGGGCTGTATCAGGACCTTCCGACATCCAAGGATGTTCAGAGGAACGTGATCCTTTGCAGACACAAGGCCTACGGTGTTATGACCAAGCCTCTTGAGGAGTACGATGATGAACCCCATGTGGTGATGGTGGTGACGAACCCCTACAACGGCATGCGGATAATACAGGGATACACGTATGCCTTCGGGTTCAATACGGCATACAGGATGTCGGGAAACCAGGCCATCTGCTCGGAATGTACCTCTGTTCCCTTTGAGCGCAATGACATAAACGTGTCGCTCCTGTGTGCAGGTACAAGATTCAAGGCCAAATGGAAGGATGACGAAATGGCCATCGGGTTTCCCTTCAATCAGTTCCTGTCGATCGTCAGAGGTGTCTATGCGACGCTCGACCTCACGGAACCGAATGAGAAGAAGACGGAGATCGAGGCGAGGTTCAGGGAGGCGGGCAGAGAGCCGCCGCTCATCCAGTACAACAAGAACTACTACACGGGACTGAATCCGAAATAACAGGCACCGGTTCGAAAGACTGGCTTTGACATCCAAGGCCGTGAAGGACCGTGGAGACGGAGGCCGATCGCTCCCGGGAGACGGGGCTCCCTTTCATTTGGACTTTACAGGCGGCCTGGATATGGACTACGATAGGCATATGGCCCCTCAGGGCTGAAGCAAAAAAACGGCTTTACCTTTGTGTCCATCGATGGATGCCAGAGATCAACAAGACCGGGATGTTTCCATTCACAGCGATACCTGTGGTCAGGACACGCTGGCCCGGATGGACGAGCGCGCCGACCAGGCCTTCTCGCGTGCCGCAGGTGCACCGCTCATTGCCGGCAATCATGTTCGGCTTCTGAAGGACGCGGGCGAGAATTACCCGGCATGGCTTGAGGCCATCGGAGCCGCAAAACAGCACATCCACTTCGAGAGCTACATCATCTATGAGGACGATACGGGGCGAAGATTTGCCGATGCCCTGATCGCAAAGGCACGCGAGGGCGTGCGCGTGCGGCTTATCCGCGACTGGATGGGTGGGCTGGGCAAAGCATCGGGTCGCTTCTGGAACAGCCTCAGGGCCGGCGGCGTGGAAGTGCGCTGCTACAACCCCCCGCGCTTCGGCAGCCCTTTCGGCTGGCTTTCCCGCGACCACCGCAAAATGCTTGCCGTCGACGGCACGATAGGATTCGTTTCCGGTCTGTGTGTGGGCAGAAAGTGGGAGGGCGACCCCAAACGGGGCATCGAGCCCTGGCGGGACACCGGAGTCGAGGTGCGCGGACCCGCTGTGGCGGACATAGATCGGGCGTTCGCCGAGGTCTGGGCGATGATGGGTGCTCCCCTTCCCGAAGACGATCTCCCCGGTGCTGGCGAGATCGGTCGGGCCGGGGACATGAGGCTGAGGGTCGTGGCGGGTGTTCCGGCGATGGCGAGTGTTCTGAGACTGGACCAGCTTGTGGCTACCCTCGCGAGGAAGAGGCTCTGGCTGACGGATGCCTACTACGCGGGGCTGTCCACCTATGTCGAGGCTCTGAAGGCGGCGGCGAGAGATGGTGTGGATGTCCGGCTCATTGTGCCCAATGCCACGGACATCATCCTCCTGAGACCATTGTCGAGGGCCGGATACCGGCCGCTGCTGGAAGCAGGTGTGCGCGTTTTCGAATGGAAGGGTCCCATGCTCCACGCGAAGACGGCGGTTGCCGACGGGTCCTGGGCGCGTGTCGGTTCGACGAACCTCAACATCTCGAGCTGGTTCGGCAATTGCGAGTTGGACCTTGTCGTCGAGGACGTCTCCTTTGCCGGTGAGATGGAGGAGATGTATCTCGAGGACCTCGCGAACGCCACGGAGATAGTCCTTGACGAGAGGCAGAAACTGCGTGTGCCGCGCGGGCCGCACCGCAGGGGTGCCGCGTCCGGCGGTAGAGGGAGCCTTGGACGCGCCATGGCGGGTGCGGTCCGTATCAGCAATGCCGTGGGGGCTGCTTTCACCGACAGGCGGGTGCTGGAGCCTGTGGAGGCGCGCCTGATGATCGTCGCCGGGGTCATCTTCGCGGTGCTGGCTGTCATCCTCGGCTTCTTCCCCCGTGTGCTCGCATACCCGCTCATGGTCATCTGCGCGTGGCTGGCGGTGGGACTCATCTACAGGAGCTGGAGGCTCTATCGGGAAGGCAAGCGGAAAAGAAGATATTGATTCCCGCGGCGGGTCGTAATAGTCTTGGGGAAGCCGGAAACGGGGGACGTGGAACGTGGGACAGGAAAGGAGCGAGAGTATGGAAGAGAATATCCGCGAGGTCGCGCGACTTATCAGGGAGGCGAAGAACGTTGTTATCTTCGTGGGTGCCGGACTGAGCACCGAATCGGGGATACCCGATTTCCGCAGCCCCGGGGGTGTCTGGGACAGGTATGACCCGGCCGATTTCGATTTTCACAATTTCCTTACAAGAGAGTCATCGCGGGAGAAGTACTGGCAGATGGCAACGGAGATGTATGACGCGATGAGGGACGCGAAGCCGAACGCCGGGCACCTGGCGATCGCCGAACTTGAGAGGCTCGGCAAGCTCGACTGCCTCATCACGCAGAACATCGACGGCCTCCACTTTAAGGCGGGAAACTCCGAGGCGAAAGTTTTTGAGCTCCACGGTACCGCGATGCACGTGGCCTGTCTCGACTGCAACAGGCGGTACGAGAGGGATCCCATCCAGGAGAGGATCGCGTCGGGAGACAGGGCGCCCAGGTGCGATTCCTGCGGGGGTCCCCTGAAACCTGCCACCATCTCCTTCGGGCAGAGCATGCCGGAGCGGGAGACGGCCGAGGCGTTCCGCCGGTCGGCCGCATGCGACCTCTTCATCGTGATAGGCTCGTCGCTTGTTGTCTATCCGGCGGCCCAGATGCCCGTCGAGGCGAAGCGCGCCGGGGCGAAGCTCGTAATAATCAACCGCGACGCAACCCCTTGCGACAAGATGGCCAACGTCATACTGAGGGGTCCGGCCGGGCAGATAATAGAATCGATACTACAGAAGGTGAAGGAAAACCGGGCATAGGTTCCGAGCTGGAACCCCGTGCGGGTTTCGTCGATGCGATGAGGCGAAGATATGTCATCAACCGCCCGCTCCTTCGCGGGTCCCCGGTCGTCATCGCACCTCAATCGCGCTGACCGGCAAGCCCTTGAATCTCTTTGGAAACCATTGTATAATGAGGTATATAATGGGTGCTCCGGGCTGCCCCGTGCGGCGTGGGCAGGGGTAGAAGGCTACCGAACCAGGGGCCCGGGACACTGCACGCGGCCCATGAGTGCTGCGTGACAGACTGACGAAAGAGGTGAGTTGTGTCTTTGTCTGCAAGGGAAATGACGGGCGGATGGTGATGAACATGATGATACTCTTCCTTGTGTCCCCGGTTCTCTATCCAAAAATGCTCTGTCTGTTGGAGATCCCTTCGTGGTTGGGCGATGTCATGGTCATGGCCCTGGGTCTTCTCTCCACCTCCCTCGTCATGCTCGTCATCCATGAATGGCCGGGCAAAAGGATGGTCAGGGCGGACTGACATGGAACTGCGGGTTCAGGCACACAAACGGCTCGGCACCTTTTCACTCGACGTGGACTTCACCATTGAGGGTGACAGAATAGGAATCTTCGGACCGTCCGGGGGAGGCAAATCCACCCTGGTCGGCGTTATTGCCGGACTATACCACCCCGACCGGGGTGTTGTCCTGATCGACGGTGAGCCTATCTTCGACCGCGACCGGGGGGTCAATGTCCCCGTGGAGCACAGGCGCATAGGTATGGTCTTCCAGCGCGCCCATTTGTTCCCTCATTTGAGCGTGAAAGGGAATCTCCTGTACGGTTTCAGGCGCTGCTCCCATCGACACCGGAGGATCACCCTGGACCATGTGGTGGAGGTCCTGCAGATAAGCCATCTCCTGGACCGGGGAGTGAGGAATCTCTCGGGCGGGGAGAAGCAGAGGGTGGCGATCGGCCGGGCGGTGCTTTCCAATCCCCGCATGCTGGTGATGGACGAACCCCTTGCCGGTCTGGACGACAATCTCAAGTTCCAGATAATCCCTTTTCTGAAAAACGTCTGCGAAACCTTCACGATACCTTACCTGTTCATCTCCCACTCGTTGACGGAGATGAGGGTTATGACCGATCGGGTGCTGTGTGTGACCGGCGGCCGGGTTGAGGCACAGACCACCGGGGAGCAACTGGCGCGTGAGGCGACCGGAGACTACGCCTCCGCCTACATGAACCTGATACGGCTCAAGGGGCCGCGGCGCGCGGATGATATGTATGCCTATCCGTGGGGAGAGGGTGAACTGCTTATCTCGGGGGTGAACGGGGCCGAGGAAGGCCTCTTCGAGGTCTCTTCCGCGGACATCATGCTCTTCAAGCGCCACCCGGAGGCTATCAGCGCGCGAAATCTTCTGCATTGCCGGGTGTCGGAGATATTCAATGCCGGAGGCAGAATAGGCGTCGGACTGGAATGCGGGGGTGACAGGCTTGTGGCGCTGGTTGTGAGAAGAACGATCGAGGAACTGGGCATAAAAGAAGGGACGGAAGTCTATGCCGCCATCAAGGCAACCGCCTTTCGACAGCTGGGTTAGACCGTTGCCGTATTACGGGCTTCCATCCTTTCCAGATATCGGGGGCGTAGCCGACGGTTGCCTTCTGCCCGTTGCGGACGATCGGCGTCTTGAAGAGGAGGGGGTCAGTCAGCAGTTCTTCCTCCGGGTCATGGGTGAGGTACTTGAGGTTTCGCCGGGCGTAGCGTTGCCCCTGCGTGTCCATGAGGTTTTCGATGCCCACGACGGCCCTGACACTGTTGAGCTCACCTTTGCTGAGACCCTTCACCGCCAGGTCGATGTACTGAAAGGGAATCCCCCGCTCCTTGAAGAAGCGCTGCGCCTTTCGCGTGTGCTGGCATTTGGAGGTGCCGAATATCTGGATGTTCATGGCGTAATGAGGTTTGTCAGGTCTTCTGGCCGGCTATTTTCGATCTCTTGCGCTGGAGGCCGTCGAGGATGGTCTTGCGTAGCCTGATGGACTTCGGTGTGATCTCCACGAGCTCGTCCTCGTTGATATATGAGATGCAGTCTTCGAGGCTCATGTACCGTGGGGGCGTAAGGATGACGGCGTCGTCGGAGCCGGCGGCCCGCATGTTCGTCAGTTTCTTTCCCTTGGCGGGGTTTATGACGAGGTCTATCTCCCGCGTGTGTTCGCCGATGATCTGACCGCCGTAGACCTTTTCGCCGGGGCCGAGGAAGAGCTCGCCCCTCTCCTGCAGGTTAAAGAGGGCATACGCCACGGTGGTGCATTCCTCCATGACCACGAGGACCCCGTTGTTGCGGTTCTTCATCTCACCGGCGTACCGGTCGTAGCCGTCGAAGATGTAGTTCATAGTGCCCGTGCCCTTGGTCTCCGTGAGAAACTGGGAGCGGAAACCGATGAGACCCCGCGTGGGGACGCGGTAGCTCAGTCTCACCATGCCCTTGTCCTGGTGCATGTGGACCATCTGCCCCTTGCGCCGCCCGAGATTCTCGATAACGCTGCCGGAATACTCCTCGTCGACGTCGATGGTCAGTTCCTCGTAGGGCTCGAGGGTGCCCTCATCGGTCTCCTTGATTATGACCTTCGGGCGTGTCACCTGGAACTCGTACCCCTCCCTGCGCATCTTCTCAATGAGTATGGACAGGTGGAGTTCACCGCGGCCGGAGACCTTGTACCCGATCGAGTCGGGGAGTTCCTCGACGACGAGGGCAACGTCGGAGAGCGTCTCCCGCATGAGCCTCTCCCTGATGTGGCGCGACGTGAGGAATCGGCCTTCCTTTCCGGCAAAAGGGGAATCGTTGGGGATGAAACTCATCGATATCGTCGGAGGGTCGATGTCTATGCCGGGCAGGGGCGCGGGATTCTCCGGATCCGTCAGGGTCTCGCCGATGGTGATCGACTCCATGCCCGCGACGGCGACGACCTCGCCGGTACCCGCGATCTGCGTTTCCTCCATCCCGCTTCCCTTGAAGCGGTAGACCTTCGTTATCCGAGCCGGTGACGAAGGCACACCCTCGGTGGCCACAATGACATCCTTGTTGAGGTTGAGGACGCCGGACGTGATCTTTCCGATGGCCAGCCTCCCCAGGAAGGGCGAATAAGAGAGGGAGCTTACGAGCATCTGCAGGGGGGCGTCGGGGTTTCCCGTGGGGGGAGGCACCGAATCGATGATCATGTCGAAGAGGGGCACCATCGACCCGCCCGCCTGCGCATGGTCGAGGGCGGCATAGCCGGCCTTCGCCGATGCGTAGATGATGGGGAAATCGAGTATGTCGTCGGGCGCGTCGAGCTTGACGAAAAGGTCGAAGACCTGGTCCACGACCCAGTCGCACCGGGCGGCCGGTTTGTCGATCTTGTTGACGACGACGATGACCGGCAGCTTGAGGTTCAGCGCCTTCTTCAGGACGAACCTTGTCTGGGGCATCGGCCCTTCAGCGGCATCGACAAGAAGGAGGACGCCGTCGGCCATCTTGAGAACCCGCTCCACCTGTCCCCCGAAATCGGCATGACCCGGGGTGTCGATGATGTTGATAAAGAAGTCCTTGTATGCAAAGGAGCCGTTCTTTGAGGAGATGGTGATACCCCGTTCGCGTTCGAGGTCCATGGAGTCCATGAGCCTCTCCTCGATGATCTCATTGTCACGGAACATCCCGCTCTGTCTGAACAATTGGTCCACGAGAGTGGTCTTCCCATGGTCGACGTGGGCGATGATCGCAATATTCCTGATCTTATTCTGTTCCATAGGAATGAGGGTTGAAAACAGGCCCGGTTTTCACCGGGCCTGAGGTGGATGGCTTATGCCTTTGCTACATTAGATGCGGCGGGGCCTTTCGGGCCGCTGACAACATCAAAGGTAACCTGATCGCCCTCGGACAGGGACTTGAAACCACTGCCCTGAATGGCGGAGTAATGGACGAAAACATCTGTTCCGTCATCACCGGTAATGAAACCGAAACCCTTTGACTCGTTGAACCATTTAACAGTTCCCTTTGCCATGCTACAAACCTCCTAAAGGATATTGAAATGTGGAAGAAAAGGAACTGCGCTACGGTACAGACAACAAAAATGAGTAATTCCTGCGTTTGTGACGAACAGCTTGTTCCTTCCTATGCTCCGGGATCGATTATCTCACAAAAATCAGGGGAGTGCAAGAAATATTCTCGCCGGAACCCAAAAAGAAAGGGCAAGGCGGGTTTTCTCCCTTGATATATAATGGGGAATTCCTTTAATCTAGAAAGGACGAAGGGCGTCGGCCGGGGCCTGCGGGATGGCCTTGGTCCTTCAAAGGAGGCGGTGCATGACAGATCTTGACAGGGGGCTTCGCTCCTATGACCGTCCGGAGATCCAATACCGGCTTTTCTTTCCCCGGCGCGACGTTGCGAGCGATTCGGAAAGACCCGGGGCGTTCAACCGGTTCGTGGAGGTGGCGGAAGGCATCTCGATCTGCTGCCGGTGCTATCCTGCACGGCAGGACGGGCCGAACATCCTCTATTTCCACGGGAACGGAGAGGTGGCCGCCGACTACGACTACGTGGCGCCCGTTTACGCGGAGAGGGGATTGAACCTCTTCGTTGCCGATTACCGGGGATACGGGGGAAGCGGCGGGAGCCCCACATGCACGGCCATGATAAAAGATGCCCATCCCCTGTTCCGTGACTTCATGACGTATATCGGTGAGAACGACCTCACGGGAAACCTCTTTGTCATGGGCCGGTCTCTTGGAAGCGCTCCGGCCATTGAACTCGCCTGTCATTACCAGGAGGAGTTCCGTGGACTCATTGTGGAGAGTGGTTTTGCGAGCGCCGTGAACCAGGTGGCAAGGCTGGGCGTGGAGTACCTCTTCGGGGATGAGGTCCCTGTCGGGTTTGGCAATGACCTGAAGATAGCAGGCGTGAAGCTCCCCACGCTCATCATCCACGGCGAGTGGGACGAGATCATCCCCGCTTCGGAGGGAAGGGCGTTATACGAGTTGTCGGGAGCCGCCGGAAAATCCTGTCTTTTCATCCCCCGGGCCGGTCATAACGATATGATGATGGTCGGTCTTAAGGCTTACATGGATGCCGTTGAGGCATTCACTCGAGAGACATGATGAAGAGGGAGAATTTATTTCTTGATATCTGCCCGGGTCCTGTGGTTTTCTTACAGAAACAATAAGTCGGATCAGGCAACATGAGAGAAGAATGAGACTACCCGGGAGGGGAATGGTGCACAGTTCTATGGAACGCGGCAGGCTCACCAGATTCGCCTGGCATGGCCGTCGGGACGATCTCGGTACATAAGATGAACAGGTCAATTCACCAACAGGGATGCATGGGTGGATCTCGTACGGTTTTGTCCGGCACTGGATTGACACCATAAACATATTCAAGTACTCAACAACTAACTATAAGGGGGTCTAGCTAATGAGTGATCAGAATCTGGAAAGCAAGCGTTGGTTTCTCGCCATTGCCGGTGTCGTCATCATGCTGGTCCTGGGCACCGTTTACGCATGGTCGGTTTTTGTCAAGCCTATCGTGGTTGCCCAGGGATGGGAGACGAAGGTCGTTCAGAGAGTATTCATGCTGATTATCGGTGTCATCGGTGTGTCCGCCGCCTTGGGCGGTATGCTGGTGGATAAGAAAGGACCAAAATTTGTCGCCATTCTGGGGGCCATTTTCTATGGTGTCGGTGTCTTGCTGGGCGGCGTGGCTTTACGTGCCGGCAGCTTCTGGTTCCTTCTTTTCGGATATGGCCTCATTGCCGGCATTGGCAACGGTCTGGCCTACGTCGTGCCGATCGCCACACTGATCCGCTGGTTCCCGGACAAACGCGGTATGATCACCGGCCTCGCTGTTATGGGATTCGGTTTTGGCGCTTTCTTCATCGGCATGATCATCCCCGGCCTCATCAACAATGTTGGCGTGGCCAATTCATTTTTCATACTGGGTGCCGTCTATCTGGTGCTCACGTTGCTTGCCTCCGCAGTTCTGAAGAATCCCCCTGCGGGCTGGCTTCCCAAAGGTTTCACGCCGCCTGCCACGACCGTCAGCGCGGCGGACTCCTTCAGTTGGACAGAGGCCAAAAGGACTCGTCAGTGGTATATGCTCTGGGGCATGCTCTTTCTGAATGTCACGGCAGGCATGGGTCTCTTGTCCAAACTTTCCCCCATGGCTCAGGAAGTCATAAAATTTGCACAGAACATTGATGATCCGGCAAGACTGGCGGTCCTTGGCGGTGGCGTTCTGGCGACTGCCTCCATTTTCAACGGGTTGGGCCGTCTTTTCTGGGCAGCCGTTTCTGACAAGATCGGTCGGAGGGGCACCTATATGGTGATGTTCGCGACGCAGGCAATCCTTTATATCCTGCTTCCCCAGATCAGCAGTGTACTCGTGTTCACGATCATCGCGTGCTATCTTCTCGCTTGCCTGGGTGGCGGCTTCGCGGTTATGCCGGCCTTCGCGGCAGACTCATTTGGCCCGGCCTACATCGGCAGGATCTACGGTTTTCTGCTGACGGCCTGGGGCGCGGCGGGTGTTGTGGGCGGTTTCGTGTTTGCTGAATTCAACAAACAGCAGTCGCTCTTTACCGCGGCGGGCTTACTGATCGTCGGTTTTATCATCGCTCTGGCTTTTACACGGCCGCGACACGTATCGGAGTATAAAAGATAAGATGATCGCGTTATTCGTGCACTGATCGAAGAGCGCCGGTTTTTTGCCGGCGCTCTTTTTTTCTGACCGTCGATAGAGATGAGTTCAACCGGTGCAATGCCTCACACGCAACTGACAGCATAGACGGCCTGAAGGCTGTCTACTCTTCATCAAGTCCATCCTGCTCGATTTCCGGTTCGGCAGGTCCGGGCCTTCCGAGCCCGATCATTTCAACTTCTTCCGCACTTTCCCCGGGAAGCAGGTGGCGAGGCAGGAAAGCGGCATTGGCAATGATTGTCGGGACCACGGCGCTTGCTATTACGGCCAGAACGAGAAAGGAATACTGTTGTTGTGTCACAATACCGTGGGAAAACCCAAAGAGAGCCGAAATAGTTCCGAAGGTAAGCCCTGTCGACATCAGCAGGGTGTAGTACCATCGTTCGTTGCGTTCACGGCGGAATAGCCTGATGAATGGATAAAGACCGAGTATTTTCGAAAGCACTTTACCGACAAGTAGACCGATGAAGACGAGGGGGCCTGAGACAATGGCGGGCAAGGAAACGAGCATACCGGCCCTGAGAAAATAGAACGGGGTCAAGAATCCTACGGTCAGAGTTCTGACCCGGCGGACCCACAGGGTGTCCTTCGCGGCGCTTCCAGCCAGCACCATGCCGGCAATGTATGCAGGAAGAACCGCCTCGCTGCCTGACCAGAGAGCCAATGCGCCCAGAGCGAAGAGTACCATCAGAATCCACTTTGCCCTGATTGCGGCGGTGCGATGCGCGTACAGGCGTGTTATTACCTTTGTTGCATGAGGCAAGAACACGCAGACAATGGCTACTGCAAGTATAAACATCACTGTCTTATACGTGAATGGTGAAAACAAAAGACCAAGGGCGATTACCGTTCCAAGATCATTGACAAAGCAGGCGCCCAGGACCCCCTTGCCAAATTCCGTCCTGTTAAGACCGGTCTCCAGCATTACCGCGTAGACAACGGCCATCGAGGTGGTGGAAAGGGCGATCCCGCAAAGAAGGCTGGCTTGATGATCCCAACCGAACACGTATCGTGCGACCGCAGCACATCCAAGGAAGGGGGCAAAAAAACCAACCAGACCAACGACACTTACCTCTTTGAGCTTTGTTCTGATAACATTCGGATCAAGTTCGGCCCCCGCCAGAAACGTCAGCAACACGGCCCCCGAGGAGGCCAGGAAACGTAACCATTCCGAGTTGGAACCCAGTAGGTCGCCCTTACCGAGAAGAACCGCAACAGCTCCGGCGGCAACTCCCATGCAGATCTCTACAAGGGCAATGGAGATGCGGAGGTGGTTTGCAAGTATTGTGGCTGCTACGGCCAAGGAAAGCCAGATAGCAGCGATCCTGAAAGTCTCTTCCATGAAACACTCCTTATGTTAAGACATAGATATCTTCAGGGCTACCCGGTATGGGCGTGAGATCTCCGCCGTAGGAGCAACCGGGATAGCCTTTCTTTCCCGTAAACTGCGCGACATGCTCCTTGTGCGTCATTTCGTGCTCCTTTCGAGTAGTCACAGTTTGCCCCGAAACGACAGGTACGGGAAGGCTTGTTCCGGATGTGGGGTGTGCCCGATCAAGCGGAAGGGGAATTCGCTGACTACAGGAGCGCTGGCAATGGATAAGAGAAGAAACTATTGCGGAATCGGAGGTGATCGGGCTGTCTTTCATAAACTCCCTTCAGCATTGGCCTGCAAGATGCGTTTTCTTGCAGAAGAATAATGTGTGTCGTAGGAGTCATCAGCCCGAAGGGCTTATTAAAAGGTGAACCCCATCACCGTTGGGTAATCTAACATAATCGTCTCGCATTTCAAAGGAAAATGGTCAATCCGACCGATGGGTCGAAGACTATGATCGGCGACTCCTTCGGGGTGAGGACTCCGGTCATGGCCGTGTTTGCGGCAGGGTTCTGCCGCAGTGCCGCGGCACCAACGCGATGTGTCTGTTAATGGATCCCGGGGTCTGGAACCCCGGGATCACTGGTGTCAGCAGCCATCATCCGGCTAACCACACAGGCGGTCTTCGGCTGCCTGGAGGGTCTCCATCTTCTTCGCGAAGGCGAAGCGAACCGTCTTCTTGCCCATGCCCTTGGTACCGTAAAAGCATGACCCGGGGACGACTGCGACCCCCATGTTGGCGGGAAGCCAGCGTGCGAAGGAATAGTCGTCGCCGTCAAAATCCCAGGCGCTGAAATCGGCCATGGCGTAGAAGGCACCCTCGGGAGAGTGGGCGGAGAAACCGGCCCTCTGCAGGATGGATATCATCTTATCCCTTCTGAGGGTATAGTCCTGACGAAGCCCGCTGTAGTACTCGTCGGACAGGTCGAGAACGGCTGCACATGCCGCCTGCAGTGGTGCCGGGGCGCAGATGGTCATGAAGTCGTGAACGGTCCGGAGCGTGGTGCTCAGGGGGTTGAGAGCACAGGCGTAGCCGAGCCGCCAGCCTGTCATGGCAAAGGTCTTTCCCAACCCGCTGATCGTCACCGTGCGTTCCTCCATACCGGGGATGGTTGCGATGGGGATGTGAGGGTGTTCGTCGTATATGATGTGTTCGTAGATCTCGTCGGTGACGGCAACGACATTGAATTCCCGGCACAGCTCTGCGATGCCTTCCAGTTCGTCCCTGGTGAAGATATGCCCCGTGGGGTTGTGAGGGGTGTTGATGAGGATGGCACGGGTGCGGTCATTGAAGGCGTCACGAAGCATGTCGAGGTCAAGGGTGTAGGCCGGCGCCTCGAGGGGCACGAATCGCGGGACGCCTCCCGCGAAGACTATGGCGGGGAGATATCCCTCGTGATAGGGTTCGATGACGATGACCTCGTCGCCGGTATTGATGATCCCCATGAGCGTCGCCAGGATGGCCTCGGTGACGCCGCAGGTAACCGTTACGTGCTGGTCGGGGTCAAAACGGAGCCCGTACCACCTCTCCATCTTTGCGGCGATCGCCTGCCTCAGTGCAGGGGTCCCCCAGGTGATGGTGTACTGGTTCCCGCCCGACTCCAGGGCCCGGTGGGCCGCTTCGATGGCCTCGCGGGGCGGGTCGAAATCAGGGAAACCCTGGGAGAGATTGATCGCATCGTGTGTGATGGCGAGGCGAGTCATCTCGCGGATGAAAGACTCCCGTATCATTGTTAGGCGCTTCGCGCCTCCCCCTTTGACGGGATCGAACCTGGCGGCGAATGACGTTCCGTTCTCATTCTCCAGGATGTCCATGATCCGTCCGTCTCTTCTGGTCTCATGCTCTTCCAGGTTCTTCATCGTTTCCTCCCTGCCTTTCTCGTTTTCTTTACGTTTCTCATCGTTTCCTCCCTTTTCTTCGCGTACAAAAAAAAGGGCCATGGATCCGGTCCATGGCCCTTAAAGATCGAAAAGGCCATGGGTTTTGCACCCATGGCCTTCTTTCTTACCCTATCAGGAGAAAGTTCGACACGAGTGCCCCTTCGCGTAATAATAATAGTAATAATAGGCCCTGGTGCCGATCTTTGTCATAGTGATGTCATTGTATCGAAGCCTGGAAAGCTTGTCAATCAAATTCTGGCCTTTCACGGGCCGTCCTTCTTTATGGGGATGAAGATCACCGTTTGAAGCTCTTCCGGGGCCGTGGTCCCGGGATCGTTGAGATAGAATTCGTAGCTTACTCCCGCCGGCTCGTGACCGTTTTCGTTCATCCATTCCGCAAGGGTGATGTAGGCTGATTCGATCTCCTCGTACGGTCCGGTGTGGATGGTCGAGGCCGCCTTCTCGATCGCGATCTCCCGCGACGTTATGCGCCCCTTTCCCGGGATAGCTCTGGCGACGGGCAGGCCCATTTCGACGTCGAGTTCCTCCATCTCCACGCTGTAATAGATGGCAAAGGGCGGGCCGGCTATGTCCTCGCCGATCTCCTCGAGATACTCCACGAGGGATTCGAATGAGGACGCGAAGACATCGGACAGCTGTTCGACATTCACCCGGGACTTGATGGTCACCGCCGGGTGGCGGTCTATTGAACTGATCTCACAACTGTACGGCATCGGGAATCTCCTCCTGTCCTTTTTGACCGCTCGACAGTCTCGGCCGCATTATAGCCTCTGCTCCCGTTCGAGCCGGTGGGGACTCTCATTTCTTCTGGTGCTGTTCCAAAGTCTTTAGGAAGATCTGGGGAACGTGGGCAAGGCGATGTATTGAGTAGTTAAAGGTCGCGAAGCCGGTTTCCACGAGGGCGAGGAGTCTGCCTTTCTTCGTCACGCGGTGGAATGCCCGGAAGCCTCCGGAGCGTATCTCTCCAATGTGGGTTTCAATCACCAGTTCGTCGAAGATAAAACCTTCGGACCTGTAATTCACAACGAGATCGGACATGATGATCCCTGTCTTACCATCGCCCAGGTCGCCCTCGGAGAAGCCCATGGAATGGAACATCTCCGCCCGTGCGCTTCCAATGATCACGAGAAGGGAATCGTTCCCGAGATGGCCCCCGTAATTGATGTCCCGGGGATAGAGAGTTGCCGGGAACGTAAATTCATAACTCGGCTGTTCTTCAAGTTTGATACGCGGCATCCAAACCTCCCAAGAGAAATGTTTCAGCCGCTTGAGCCGCTTGAACCGCTTCAACGCCACAAGACAAAGAAGGACATTCCGGATTCCGGACAGTGCTTTTTGTCTTTAGCGTTGAAGCGGCTCAAGCGGCTCAAGCGGTCTTCTATTGTTTTGTCATGTCCTTCAACAGTCTTTCGAGTTTCTTCATCTGTTCCCCGTAGCCGGCCCAGTCACCCTGGCGCTGGAGCTGCATCATGCGTTCGAAGGTGCCGGCGGCATCTCTGGCGAGGTCGCCGATGCTTGTCGGACGGGGTGCCTCTCCTGTCTGTACCGGGGTGGCAGCCTGGGCCCTGCCTCCGAATATCTTCTGAAGAGCTCCCTCAAGCGTCTGGTCCATGACAACGTTGTTCTCGTAAGCTACGATGATGCGCCTGAGTTCCGGCAGACCACCCTTGTCCTCGGCGGCGAGATAAAGCGGCTGTATGTATATGAGGGCCGATTCAACGGGGATGATGAGAAGACTGCCCCGGATAACCTGCGATCCTCTCTGCCCCCAAAGGGTGAGTTGCTGGGATATATAGGAATCCTGGTCGATGCGCGCGTCGATCTGCCTGGGTCCGAAGACGAGGCGGTCCCGGGGGAACGTATAGACGATGAGCTTCCCGTAATTGGGGGTATCGCACCGGGCGGCGATCCAGGCCGCGAGATTATCCCTCTTTGCCGGTGTGTATGGGGCCAGAAGCACGTACTCCTCGACCTTCTCCCCGGGGATCTTCATGATGAGGTAGTAAGGCTCCATCGATTTTTCGGCGTGAGAGGGTATCTCCCAGAGATCTTCCTTGTTGTAGTACGTCTTCGGGTCACTCATGTGATACGTGGCGTAAAGGGATACCTGTGTCTTGAAGAAATCCTTGGGGTATCGTATGTGTTTTCTCAGGTCGTCGGGCATCGCATCGAGATTCTGGAAGAGACCGGGAAACATCGTGCTGTAAACCTTTATTATGGGGTCGTCCGGATCACTCAGGTAGTACTTGATCGCACCGTTGTATGCATCGACGGTTATCTTGACCGAGTTTCGCATGTAGTTGACCCTGTTGCGGAGTTGACGGGAATAGGGCAGGTGCGTCGAAACGGTGTACGCGTCAATCATCCAGTACAGCTTTCCCTCGTCGGATATGACCATGTAGGGATCCTGGTCCAGGGAAAGGAAAGGCGTTGCCTTGCGGATTCTCTCCGTTATATGGCGAAAATAGAGGATACGACTGTCGGACTTAATATCCGACGAAAGTAGTATCTTGGCGTCCTTGAAATGGGCCGCAAAGACCATCCGCTTGAGGAATGAATCGAAGACTGCGCCACCCGAGCCCTTGTATGAACTGTAAACGTTTCCTTCCGAGGTGGGATAGCTGAACTCGGGGATCCGCGTATTGGCGATCGCGTAATTCTTGGTGAGTTCCCCGTAGTAGATCTCCGGTGTGGTTACCTTGATGTCCTTTGTCACGGAAGCAGGCGGTATGTCTTTGACGATGAATTCCGGCAGTCCCTCGGGGGTGATCCTGGCCACATGGGCCAACGAAACGCCGTTGCCATGTGTGAAGACAAGCTTTTCGTTGATCCACGACTTGCTGGGGAGGTCGTCATAGGAAAGCTCTCGTGCTGAGAGCATCACCTGGAGATACTTCCCGTCTATCCTGTATCGGTCGTTCTCTATATTCGAAAATTTGTAGTATGTCCGTATCTGCTGGAGCTGACCGAGAGTCTTGAGGAGCGGACCTTCATCCCACAGCCTGATGTTCTTTATCGTGGCGTCGTTCTTAAGTATGTCCTTTGCCGTCAGATCGTAGGAAACGTTGAAGGGTTTGAGATCGATGTTCTCGAGACCGTATCCATAACGGGTGAACTTGATGTGGTGCTGAATGAAGGGTCTTTCCAGGTCGAGCTCGTTGGGTGAAACCTTGAAATTCTGGAGCAGATTGGGATAGATGACCATGCCGATGATGTAAACAGCGATAACGGCCCCGACGGGATAAAAGGCGATCTTGAACCTGCTCCTGGCGAAAGCCACGATGAAGGCCATCCCGGCAATGACGGAGAAAGAAACCAGGAGGTTCAGGACAAAGAGCTTTGCGTAAACTTCCGTGTAGCCCGCTCCCGTGATGATCTGGCGCGATGTGTAGAGGAGATCGAACCTGTCCAGATAGAAACCGAAAGCCGTCTTGAAAAGTACCAGCGAGGCGAGAATCCCGAGATGGATGCGTATCTCCTTCGCTATGAACAACTGGAAACGGTTTACATAGAAGCCGCGCTTGATGGCGTAGGAGACGATGCTGATCACGAGCGACATGAATAGAACGAAACCCAGGAAAGAACTCAGCGATTGATAGAAGGGGAGCCTGAAGAGGTAGAACCCCACATCCTTTCCGAAAATGGGATCGGAAACGCCGGTTGAGACACCATTGATGAAGAAGAGGATCTGGTCCCACAGGCCAGCTCCCCACAGAGCTCCGAGGATACCGACAAAAACAGATATCAGGATACCCAGAAGGCGCGAAAGACCCGCCAATCTGGCCGGATTCAGGGTAAATGTTGTGTAGCCGTTGATGGAGATCGTTTGTGTCGGGAACTCAAGCCTGTTGACGAGTCTTGTGTTGATGAAGACAAAGAGAAAGGCGAACACCCCAAAACAGAGACCCGAGAGTAACTCCGTGGAGATGACGCGGGTGAAGACAAAGCTGTATCCAGTCTCCACGAAGAAGAGCCAATCGACATAAAGGCTGAGCAGTCGCGAAAAGACGGCAAGAAGAACTATGATGGAAGCGATCAGGATGAATCGTTTCCGGTTCTGTATCATAACCATACCCCCGGTATTTTAGACTGTTAATCCTACCATCATTATAGCGGAATGGAAACAGATTCTTCTGTAAAGCAGGATACGAAGAAAGGGGTCGTGGATGATAGGCGCAAGGACCGGGTTACAGGTTATGGGTGATAGGTCACAGGAAGAACCGTAATGGCGTTCCCATTACCCATTACCCATTACCTGCCTTCTCTATTTCAGCTTATGCTTTTTTGCCCATTTGGCGACGTCGATGGGGCTTTCGAGGACCTCGACCCCGGCGGCACGGAGGGCTTCATGCTTGCCGGCGTGGGTGCCGGCGCTCCCGCGCACTATGGCACCGGCGTGGCCCATCTTCTTGCCCTGCGGCGAATAACGGCCGGCTATGTAAGCTGCGACGGGTTTGGTCATCTGCCGGGCTATGAAACCGGCGGCCTTCTCTTCCTGTTCTCCGCCAACCTCTCCGACCACGATGACCGCGTCCGTGTCCTTGTCGTTCTCGAAAAGCTCCAGGATGTCCGCGAGGTTCCTGAGGACTACCGGGTCGGCGCCCATACCTACAACAGTGCTTTGCCCGACATTGGTTTCGGACAGAATCCCGGCAAACTCGTAGGAAAGGGTTCCGCTGCGTGATATGATGCCCACCCGTCCCGGTGCAAAGAGGGATGCTGGCATGATGCCCATCTTGCCCATCCCGGGGACGAGGATGCCAGGAGTTGTGGGGCCGAGGGCGAAAACACCCTTTTCCATGGCATAGCTGCGCATCTTCAGGACATCCTTGACGGGGATGTGCTCGGGGACGATGACGATGAGTTTCACCCCGGCGTCTATCGTTTCGAGGAACGCGTCAAGGACGAAGGCCGCCGGAACGAAGAAGACCGACGCGTTGGCCCCGGTTTCCTTCACGGCATCGAGGACGCTGTCGAAGACGGGCACGCCTTCGACCGTTGTTCCGCCTTTCCCGGGAGTGACGCCGCCTACGACACGGGTGCCATATTCAAGCATCCAGTGTGTCTGGGCGCTTCCGATACGGCCGGTGATGCCCTGTACTATAACACGTGTGGAATCATTCATGAGTATGCTCATAGGAAAACCTCATATACTTTCATGTTTGGGTCCTGCGTCGCGATCATGCGCGTTTCGCCCGGGTTTTCGCGCTCCCGGCTCCTGTCTTCCCGCCCGGTCCGACGAGTTTGTAGAGAACGTCCACAGCCTTTTCCGTGGCCGCTTCGGTCACTACATGGACACCACCTGACTTGAATATTTCCCACGTCTCTTCCTGGCGGTTGCCCAGCGCCTTCGCGACAACAGGGATCTTGATGTTGTGTTCCTGCATGTACCTGATGACGCCTTTCGCGCCCTCGTGGATGGGGTTGATGCCGCCGTAGACATTGATGAATATGCCCCTCAGGTCGGGCTTCATCATGATAAGCTCCATGCACCGGTAGAGAAGGTCCGCGGTTATACCTCCGCCTGTTTCCAGGAAGTTCGCCGGCTTCATCTTCTGGCCGATGATGTCCATGGAGGCCATCCCCAGACCTGCGCCCGAGGATATAAGGCCTATGTCGCCGTCGAGGTCCACGTAAGTGACGCCGATCTCCCGGCCTCTTCTCTCCAGGGGGTTCTCGATACGATCAACGCGGTCGGGCAGGGGAAAGCGTATCCGTGAAAGGGCGGAGTCGTCGACCTCCAGGACAGCGTCGACGGCCATCAGGACGCCATTGGGCAATACGACGAGGGGGTTGATCTCGGCGATGAGGGCCTCGTACCGTGTGGCGATATGGTAAAGCTGGCCGATTATGTCGCTCCATGGGGTGATGAGCTTCTGCTCGAGACCGAGCATTCTCAGAAGGCTCCGTGCCTGGTAGGGATAATAGCCGAATGACGGTTCGATGTGGATCGCGGCGATCTTCTCCGGGGATGTCTTCGCCGTCTCCTCGATGAGCACGCCGCCCTCGGTGCTGACGACGATGACGGGCTTGCCCGAATAACCGTCCACGGTCATGCCGAGATATAGTTCCCTGGTAATGTCGACTTTCTGGCAGACCAGGGCCTTCCGGACCGGCATGCCCTTGATCTCGGAATTGAAGAGGGCGTCCGCCGCCTCTTTCATCTCGTCCGGGTTTGAAGCCGTCCTGATGCCCCCGGCAAGCCCCCGACCCCCAACCAAAACCTGTGCCTTGATGATGACGGGATACCCTATCTCGCCGGCGGCGTGGAGTGCGTCGTGCATGTCGCTGACGAGCTCGCGGCGGGGAACAGGGATGCGGTTCTGTTCAAAAATGTCCAGTGCTTCATATTCGTGAAGTCTCATATCGGATCCCTTTGTGTTGATTTAACTTCGTGGCATTCCGGTGCAACCCGGAACTGCAACAAGCAAGTATAAAAGTAATCTTGTTTGAAGTCAACGTTATTGATTAAGAATGTTATCAGAAAATGAATAAAAGAAGAGGGGTGCAGTGGGGGCTATGGGAGTGAAAAGACTGGTGGGGGGCTGGGTAGGACTTGCAGCGGGGATAGGACCTATAGGAGATAGGACCTATGGGACATATAAGACCTATAGGAGATGCCCGGAAGTTGTCCCGGGCAGGTCCGCTCGTCCTATAAGTCCTACGCGTCCTATAAGTCCTATAAGTCTTATTGGTCCTATTTTCCTATAGGTCCTATAAGTTCTTGCCCCTCTTTTCTCCCTCGCTTTCTTCCGCACTTCCCTTTTCCCCAGATTCTTTTTTTAAAAATTTAATTGCATTTCTGATTTCATTTGTGTAAAGTTACGCATGGCACAGACAAAGACGAAGAAAGAGACCAAGCAACCGGAAGACAGCAGTCAGATAGCGTACCAGGGTATTCGGCGGATGATCTACGCCAAAGAGCTTGTGCCCGGCCAGAAGATCGCCTACAGGGACCTGGCAGAAAAGCTCGACCTCAGCCCCACGCCTATCATTCAGGCGTTGAAAAGGTTGGAACTGCTCGGGTTTGTCTGCCATGAGCCGAACAGAGGATTCTACATGTCTCCCTTCAGCCTCAAAGAGATCGAGGAGATCTATGAGATGCGGGAACTCATCGAGCCATCGCTGGTGGCCGATACGGTCCGGAACATCGACAAGAAGGGACTCGCGGACCTCAAGTCCGCTCTCGAAGCACATCTTTCCGCGGAACGTGACTTCTACCTGAAAGAGAGGCTTTTCAAGAACAGGGAGTTCCATTTGACCCTGGCATCACTTTCGAAGAAGGAAACACAGATACGCATACTCCACAATCTGTTCGACATCCTTTTTCTCAAGTACAGCGACCTGCCAAGGGCATCGCTGGTTGCGACGGACCAGGAGCATCAGGAGATATACGACGCCGTTGCGTTGCGGAGCATGGATCGGGCCCAGACAGTTCTGAAGAACCATGTCACCAATGTGAAGGTCCAGGTATTGTCGAGCGTCCGAAAAATGCTCGCCGAACAGCAACGTTCCGAGTTCTAGGAACACGCCCGGTATCGAATTCCAATTAGAGGAGGCAATTAATGGGTATCAAGACAAAAGACGAATATATCGAATCATTGAGATCTCTCAAACCGACCGCTTATATGTTCGGCGAGAAGCTTACGAACATCGTGGACAACCCCCGTCTGCGCGCGGGCATCGAGGCGACGGGCGCGACATACGAGATGGCGGAGATCGATCCGGGCCTCATGGTCACTACGAGCCCGCTGATCAACGAACCGGTGAGCCGCTTTACTCTCCCCCCTTCGACCATTGAGGACCTTGTTGCCCGCGTAAAGGTGAACCGCAGGGTTGCCAACCATGTAGGTACTTGCCATCAGAGATGTACGGGGCTTGATTGTCTGACGGCCCTTGCCATCGTGACCTACGACATCGACCAGAAATACAAGACGGAGTACTTTCCGCGCTATCAGGAATTCCTGAAGCATATGCAGAAGAACGACCTTACCGGCAATGCTGGTGTCACCGACGTCAAGGGTGACCGCTCGCTGGCTCCCCACGAGCAGCCCGACAAGGACATGTTCATCAGGGTAGTGGAGAAGAAAGCCGACGGCATCGTTGTTCGCGGTGCCAAAGCCCACCAGACCGGCTCGCTTTCATCCCACGAGATAATCGTTCTTCCGTCCCGTGCAATGGGAAAAGATGACACGGACTACGCCCTGGCTTTTGCGGTGCCCGCGGATACAAAGGGCCTCATCCACGTTGTGGGCCGCTCCACTCTCGACATGCGCGAACTCGATGGCTGCGACATAGGGAATGCGTATTATTCAAAATACTGCCCCACGCTCATCTTTGACGATGTTTTTGTTCCCTGGGAGAGGGTGTTCATGTGTGGTGAGACAGAGTTTGCCTCCGACATGGTTGTCAAGTTTTCGTCTCTCCACCGCCAGAGCCATGGTGGCTGCAAATCAGGCAAGATCGACTGCATGGTCGGCTGTGCCCTCACTCTTATGGACTACAACGGAACGACAAAAGTCGGTCACCTCAAACAGAAGGTCATCGACATGATACACAGGGCGGAGACGCTTTACGGATGCTGCCTTGCCTCTTCATACGAAGGGAAGAAACAGCCTTCGGGCACCTACTTCATCGACACGGTGCTCGCCAATGCCTCCAAGATACATGAGGGCAAGGAAATGTCCGAGGCTACGCGGCTCATGATAGACGCCTGCGGCGGATTCGTCGCCGACCTTCCTTCCGACCGGGACTTCTCGAATCCCGAGGTGGGTGACCTGTTAAGAAAGTACCTGAAAGGCGTCGACAGTGTTCCCGTAGAGAACCGGGTCAAGATGTACCGGCTGGCTGAAAAACTGGCTCTGGAAAGCGCGGATACCATCTCCGATATCCATGGCGGTGGATCTCCCGAGGCCCACAGGGTAACGATCTTCAGGGAAACGAACATAAACGACAAGAAGAAAGCGGCGAAGAGGCTGGCGGGTATCGGAGATTAATTCCCGGCGGTATCCTGGAAGAGGTTTGAAAAGGCGGACAGCTGAAGGCTGTCCGCCTTTTAATTTCGACCGGACTGACTGTGTGCCTTAATACTTTATCAACCCTGCAAAGTAGGTTACAAGCTCGGGGAAGAATTCAAGGAGTATTATGGCGATAATGAAAGACGGCAGGAACCAGATGACCCCCCTGAATACCGTCGAAAGCGGAATATCCTTTGCCATGCCGGAAACAACGTAGGCGTTTATACCGACAGGTGGCGTAATGGCTCCCATGGTTGTCACGATGGTTATGATGACGCCGAACCATATGGGGTCGTAACCCAGCCGTTGTGCCACGGGGTAAAAGATGGGCACTGTGATAAGGAGGAAGGCCAGAGCATCCATGACGCACCCCCCTATGATGTATATGACAAGCATGGACCAGAGAATCATCCAACTCGAAACGGGAAGGCTTGAGACCCATTCCGCCGCCTCGTATGGGAGCCTCGTTACAGCAAGGAAGCGTCCGAAGACCACCGCGCCCGCCACAAGAAGAAAGATCATGCAGGATATGCGGACGGTGTCGACAACGGCGTTGAAGAACCCTTTCCAGGTCATCTTTCTCCGAAGCAGGGCGATGATAATGGCGACGACCGATCCGGCTGCACCGGCCTCGGAAGGAGTGAAGTATCCCGCGTAGAGACTGTACATTATAATCCCGAACATGAGGAGCATGTCGATGGCATCAGGAAGGGCCTTGATCCTTGCGGCAAGGCTGCATTTCGGTCCCCTGGGGCCCCATGACGGATGGACGATGCACATGAGGTAAACGATGGCTGCCATGATCACGGCGAGGATGAGACCGGGTACAAAACTGCCGAAGAAGAGCTTGCCGATCGATTCTCCCGTGTAGATCCCATACACCACAAGGACGACACTGGGGGGTATTACGACCCCGAGTGTCGATCCTGCCGCTATGGAACCCGAGGACAGGATGGGATCGTAGTTGTATTTCTTCATCTCCGGCAGGGCGACGGAGGTCATAGTCGCAGCCGTGGCTGTGTTGGATCCGCATATTGCGGCAAAACCCGCGCATGCCATGACGGTCGTAATCCCGAGACCGCCCCTGATTCTCCCGAACCATTTGTAGGCTGCGTTGTAGAGCCGTTGGTTGACCTCGGAGTAGAAGCAGATCTGCCCCATGAAGATGAACATGGGAATCACGGTGAGTCCGTAGGAAGAGAAGGTGTTCCACAGATCTGTTCCTATGAGACCGAGAGCGGCATTCCAGTTGACCACATAGGCCATCCCGAGGAATCCCATGAGTCCCATGGCGAATCCGACGGGAATACGCAGGAAGAGCATGACGAAGAGCATCAGGATCGTTCCGACCAACCCGGTGAGAGGTGATATCATGCGGACACCTCCCTTTTCAGCAGTCTGATGAAGTCAACAAGAAGGGAAAAGGCAAGCGCGGCGAACCCGATTGCCAGGCAATAGACAAAAGGATGGTATATCACTTTTAATGTTTCCGATACCTCGCCGGTCCTCCCTATCTTCATTCCCCACTTCAGCGTCTCCCAGCTTATGATCGTAAAGAATATGGTGTTTACCGCATAGTTGAGCCCGTCAAGGACCTTGCCGACCTTTTTCGGAAACCTGTCGGTGAACATTGTCACAATTATGTGATCTTTCCTGATCTGGGTGTAGCCGAGGGCAAAACCGGTCGCCACAGCCCCGAAAAAACCGACCAGTTCGTAGGATCCTGAAATGGGTCGGTAAACGATTCTCAGGAACATGTTCCCCGCGGCAATCCCCGTAAGGGCCAACACGGAAATGCCGCTGAAGAAGAGGAGCACTTTGTTGAGATGGGCATTGAATTTGACAAGATAATCCATCGACGGCCTCCGGTGTATGGGTTCTCATGCGGGTATGATGCAACTATCGCCGGAAGGCGCCGGGGATAACGGGCGCCTTCCGGCGGGATTTCCAACTGTTACTTCTTGTACTCCTTTTCGTACTTGCTTTTCAACTGCTGTACGTCTTTGATGATCTGATCGCCGGGCAGACCGGCAGCGGTCACTTTTGCGACGTACTCGTCGATGATGGGCTTCACGAGTTTCTGCATTTCCGCCTGGTCCTGTGGGGAAAAACGAAGGACCTGGTGGTTGTATTTCTCCTTCGACCACTTGAGTGCCTCTTTGACGTGGTTGTCAACGTATGTTCCCGTCCAGAGAGCCTGTTCACGTGAAGACTCGTCGAAGATCTTCTTGATATCCTCGGGCAGTGCATCCCATTTGGCCTTGTTCATGACCACGGCGAACGAGACGACGAAGAGGTTCGCCTCCGTTGCGTAAGGAAGATAGGCGGCGAAATTGAAGTCCTTTAATATCTCCATCGAGGAAACGTTGCCCTTCACGACCCCTTTTTGTATGGCTTCCGGTGCCTCCGATTGGGGCATGCCCACAGGGGTTGCATTCAGGCGTTTCAGTATGGCCGCGCCCGTCCCGGATGCCCGCAACTCCATCCCCTTGAGATCGGCAAGGGTCCTGACGGGTGTTTTTGTCATAAGGTCGGCGGGTGGACATGTGAAGAGGGTGAGCACTTTAACCTTCTCGAACTCTTTCGGTTTGTACTTCATGATAAGATCATAAAGGGCCAAGCTCGCCGCTTTTGAGCTTGTGAATCCTATCGGAAGATCGATGGCCTCGGAGACGGGAAAACGTCCCGGCTGATAGCTCATGGCGAAGTTCCCAATGTCGGCCGTGCCGGCGACTACACCGTCGAAGATGTTCTTGGCGGGCAGGAGAGTGCCGCCGGGAAAGGTCTGAATCTTGACCCGTCCTCCTGTTCTCTTCTCCATCTCTTTTGCCCATCTTTCCATCTGTACACAGGGAAACGTCGTTGCGGGCGGGAAATTGGCATACGTCAGCGTTATCTTGCTCTGACCGTGGACGTTGCCGGTATGCACCGCGAAAGCGCCAAGAAACAGGATGCATAGTCCGAGGATCAATAAAGATTTCTTACCGTTCATGATAACCCCCTCTGAAGTTGTGTTATCGACCCCATATCGGGTCAGAAAGCAACTGTATACGAAAACACGCAAAAATAAAGGCGGGAGCGAGAGGTTGAGACCAGGATGGTGGGCGCGTGGACCAATTGTTCTGTACCCGAAAGGGATTCACACTGCTGACTCCCGGGACACCAATCTCCTTGACACCCTTGAACAAACGCTTCCCGAATATAGCCCATAGCCGGTTCTATCATTTAGGAAACAGCAACTATCCAAGATACTATATTGTAGTAAAAACCCCTGATCTCTGGTAACGGGCGGTTGCTTACCCTGTGTTCCTAATAATTGTATACAACTTTCGCGAAATGACAATCCAAAAATATAGCTTGACAAGCAAATTTCGCATTTACTATATTGAGCAATAAGAGTATACTGTATACAATAGATTGCATGTCAAGGAAAAAGCGGTTCGCATTTCGTCAGCATTCAGCCGGTGGTCTTTACCAGTACCAACCAATTTGTCGAGGAGGGCTCAATGGATGTATTCAAGGAAATGACAATGCTGTCGCTGGAGCAGGCAACCGTCCTGCCTTACCTCAGTTATCGATTGGCCATGGACGGCATGAAAGTGATACGGCTCGAGCACCCGGTGTATGGAGACCCCAACCGCATGATAGGCGAGAACAGGCTGGGTGAGGAAAAGATGAACACCTACTTCATGGCCATCAATGCGGGGAAGAAATGCGTCACCCTTGACCTGGGTTCGCCTGAAGGAAAGGATATCCTGAGAGACCTTATCGTGAAGCTGAAGGTCGACATATTTGCAACGAACCAGCTTCCAAGAAACTATGAAAAGCTAGGCATCGCTTACGACACGCTGAAGGCCATCAAGCCTGACATCGTGTGGGTGGGCCTGACAGGTTTCGGACCCGACAGCAACGAAGCGGCTTACGATCCCATCCTTCAGGCACGGGGAGGCCTCATGGAGCTCACGGGCAATGCCGGCGAGGACCCGCAGGTGGTGGGCATCCCCTTGCCGGACATGGGGACGAGCGAGCACGCATACGGGCTCATAATGAAAGCCCTGGTGAAGCGTGCAATGACAGGAGAAGGAAGCCGCATCGACGTTTCCATGTTCATGTCGACGACATCATGGCTCACCGTTCCCATCTGTCTTACGAAGTCCTTCGGCAACAAGATCTCGCGAAGGGGTAACACGCATGAGTTCTTCGCACCCGTCTCTGTCTACGAGACGAAGGACGGTTACGTCTATATCGCGGTGGGCAACGACAGGCAGTTCGCTTCGATGACCCAGCTTCCAGGTTTTGAAAAGCTTGCGCGGCCCGAATACGAGAGAAATGGGGGGCGCATAGCGGACGTCAGGAACCTCAACGATACGATAAACGCGTGCACGAAGACGAAGACGACGGCGGAGATGATCGAGATGTGCAACAAGGCGACCATAGCCATCTCCAGAGTGAATACCGTAGAGGAAGTGATCGAGGACGAGTATGTGAAGGGGGCGATGTTGACCTCGCGGGACCCCAGGACGGGCACCCAGATCTGGATGGCCCCGCCTCCGTTCATGACACCCTTCCTCAGGGAATCGGACCGCCAGATGACTTTCCCGCCGAGGTTCGGCGAACAGAATGCCGAGATATACGGAAACATCGGATACTCACAGGAAAAGATCGCCGGTCTGAAGGAAAAGGGGATCGTATAGCCTTCCTTCCGAACGAGGGCAGCATGGGTCTTGTCGACAATATCCTCAAAGGCGATGAAAAGAGCGCGGCCCGGCTCATCACCAGGATAGAGAACGGGGACCGGGAGGCCTACCGGGAGCTTTCACTCCTTTTCCCGTACACCGGAAAGGCGCATATCGTCGGGGTAACGGGCCCGGCCGGGGCGGGCAAGAGCACCCTCATAGGGCAGCTTGCTCTCGCTCTTTCGCGCAAGGGCAGAAGCGTCGGCGTCATAGCCACCGACCCGACGAGCGTCAACGGAAAGGGCGCGTTTCTTGGCGACCGTGTTCGCATGAAGGGGGCGGAGGATCACAATGTCTTCATCCGGTCCATGGCGCACCGCTCCCATCCGGGTGGCGTCGCCAGGGCGGCCGCCGCCGCCGCCTACGTGATGGAGGGTCTGGGTAAGGACCGCATCATCGTGGAGAGTATCGGCGCCGGACAGACGGACAAGGATCTCTTCTTTCTCTGCGACACGGTCATCACGGTCTTCACGCCCGAATACGGCGATGAGGTCCAGCTTTTCAAGGCTGGGCTCATGGAGATCGGGGATATCATCGTGGTCAACAAGTCGGATACACCGGGAGCGGAGGATGCCGCGCGGGAGATCCTTCTTGCTTCGGGGCGCACGGCGCGGTGCGACGGATGGGACGTTCCCGTTTTTCTCACCGATTCACAGCACGGTATCGGCATAGACGCCCTCGTGAACGCGATGGAGGGCCACTGGCAGCGGTCCGGCCGGAAGGGCCGGACACAGCGGAAGGCGGACGGCGTCGAGTCCTTCATGGTTGCCCTCCTGAAGGAAGAACTGTGGCGGGAGATATCAGAGAGGTTGACCGCCGCCCGGACATTCAAGGAGGTGGCCGGTGAGGTCCGCTCCGGCAGGATGGACCCCTACAGCGCGGTCCGGAAGATACTCGACGAATTGGAGCCGAAATGGACTTTTCACTGACGAAGGAACAGAAGTTCTTCAGGGAGCAGGTGTCACGGGCGGTAAAGCGCACAGTGGCGCCCTCAGCCGATTCCATTGACCGCACCGACACCTTCCCCAGGGACCTGTTCCGCGAACTGGGCTCGCTCGGCTATTACGGGATCAGGTACCCGGCGCAGATGGGCGGCATGGGGGCGGATTGTATCATGTTCACCATCCTTGCGGAGGAACTGGCGCGGGCATCGATCGGTTTCGCGGCGATCGCCACGATGCAGTGTCTCATGGGTACGGACTTCATATACAGATTCGGTACGGAGGAGCAGAAGGAGCGGTGCCTTCTCCCCGCGATCAGGGGAGAGAAGATCGGGACGATCGCCTTTACCGAGCCTGACTGCGGATCCGACCTGGGAGGGATAAAGACCCGGGCCGTGAAGAATGAGAAGGGATACGTCCTGACGGGCCGAAAACTCTGGATCACGGACGGCGACGTCGCCGATTTCGTCACCGTCGCCGCGACCACAGCGCCCGAGAAGAGACTCGGCGGGATTGGTTTCTTCCTTGTCGAAAAGGGCACGCCAGGCTTTTCCGTGGGACAAAGGATAGAGAAGATGTCGGCGCGGGGGGCGGCGACGATGGAACTCATATTCGACGAGTGCCAGGTCTCGCCCCATAGCCTGATGGGTGAGGAAGGCAAGGGCGCGAAGTACCTGAACGATATCTTGAGCGAGATACGGATCATGATAGCCGGCCTGGGGCTCGGCCTCGCGAAGAGTGCCTTCGTGGCCGGACTCAAGTACGCCCGGCAGCGTGAGGCCTTCGGAAGACCCATCGGGACGTTCCAGCTCATAGAGGAAAAGATAGCGGAGATGGAGGTGAGGATCAGGGCGGCCGAGCTTCTCACGTACCATGCCGCGTGGCTCAAGGACCGGGGTTCCCTGACGGGGAAAGAGGCGGCAATGGCGAAGTTCTATTCGACGGAGACCGCGTGCTTCGTCGTCGACGAGGTGTCGAGGATTCATGGCGCCTACGGCGTGGCCGAGGAATACCCGGCTCAGAGGTATTTCAGGGACGGCCGCTTCCTCCTTTTCGGTGGAGGGACATCGGAGATACTGAAGACGATCATCGCGAAAGACACGATGAAAAAATGTGAGTTCGAGATCAACTGAAGGAGGGGTCTATGGATTTTGCCTTTACAGAGGAACAGCAGTTCTTCAAGAAGATCATAACAGACACCGTTGACCGCATGGTTGTGCCGAAGGCCCGTGAGATCGACGAGAAGGACGAGTTCCCCTGGGAGCTCTGGAAGGACTTCACCAAACTGGGATATCTCGGCCTGCGCTACCCCGAGGAGATAGGCGGAATGAACGCCGACCCGGTGACGGCGATGATCTTCTACGAGCAGATTGCCCGCGGATCCGTCGGATTCGCCCAGAGTGTCATCATGAACATCCTCATGGGTACCTATTTCGTGTACCGTTTCGGCTCTCAGGCCATTAGGGAACGCTGTCTCTTTCCCGCGATGAAAGGGGAGAAGGTGGCTACCATGTGTTTCACCGAGGACCAGTCGGGTTCCGACCTTTCGGCCACCAGGACGACCGCCGTCAAGGAGGGGAGCGAATGGGTGATAAACGGTACGAAGATGTGGATAACCAACGGCCCCGTCGCGGATTTCGCGACGGTTCTGGCGACAACGGACCTTTCCCTCGGCGCGAAGGGGCTCAACTTCTTCCTTGTCGAGAAAGGCACGCCGGGGTTTTCTCCCGGACAGGTCCTCGACAAGCTCGGTTGCCGGGGTACGGTCACGGGTGAGCTTGTCTTCGATAACGTCAGGATACCGGAGGAGAACCTCCTCGGCGCGGAGCTGAACAAGGGTATAGAGTATCTCGGCGAGATCCTTGACGAAGTGAGGGTCATGACGGGGGCCATGGCCATGGGCATCGCCCAGGCCGCTTACGATGAAGGCCTCGAGTACGCCAGGAAGAGGATCGCCTTCGGAAAACCCATCGGCAACTACCAGCTTATCAGGGCAAAGTTCGCAGACATGGCGACGGAGATGGAGGCAAGCAGGCTTCTCATCTATTCGGCGGCATGGAAGATGAAGGAGAAGCTGCCGAGCCGCATAGAAGCGGCGATGGCCAAGATGTTTGCCACCGAGACCTGCTGCAAGGTCGTCGACGAGGTGACGCGGATCTGGGGAGCCAACGCCTTCGCGAACGAGTACAATCCCCAGCGGCATTTCAGGGACGCGCGCTTCCTCCTCTACGGAGGCGGCACGCACGAGATCCTCAAGGATTTCATGGGCAGGCTCCTCATCGGCAAGTAGAGTTGGTATTTCCCCGGATGACGGGATGCGAGGTGAGACGAAATGAACATGCTTGTTCTCGTTAAACAGGTGCCGGACCCCGAGGCTCTTGTCGAGATAGCCTCAAGCGGCAAGGACCTTAACATTGAACCAAAGTTCGCCGTGAACCTCTTCGACGAGTTCGCCCTTGAAGAGGCGATCAGGATAAGGGAAAGGCACGGCGGCAAGGTGAAGGCCATCTCCCTGGGGGGTCCGAAGGCGATAGAGGCGCTGCGTACCGCCATCGCCATGGGAGCGGACGAGGCCATGCTCATTGAGGACGAGGCGTTCGCGGCAAGCGACGGATACAATGTGGCGCTTGCACTCAGCAAGGCCATCGAGAAGGAGACCTTCGACATCGTCCTTGCCGGCCGGCAGGCGATTGACGCGGACCGCGGAGAGGTTCCCCAGATGGTCGCCCAGTTCCTGGGTCTGCCCCATGTGGGTGTTGTAGTCAAGCTCGATATCTCCGACGGTAAGGCTGTGGCGGAATCGTCTCTCGAGGGCGCGAAGGAGGTCGTCGAGGTGGCCCTGCCCGCCGTCTTCACGGCACAGAAAGGCCTCAATGAACCCAGGGTGCCCTTGATCACAGGCGTCATGAAGGCCATGAAGGTGCAGATACCGAAGGTCGCCGTCGAGGACCTGGGGCTCACGAGGGACATGGCCGCTCCGGAGAATTCAAAGACGAAGACAGTCGGCTATCTGCCGCCGAAGAAACGGCCGGCGGTGCAGCTCATCCCGGGCGAAGCACGGGAGGCGGCAGCCGAGGCAGTGAGGATTCTCGTCGACGTCGAGAGGGTCATATAAGACAGGGGGAAAGATGGACAAGGTCCTTGTGTTCGTGGAAACGAAGGGTGATGAACCCAGGAAGGCCTCCCTGGAACTCCTCTGCGAAGCGGAGAAGCTGGCCGCAAGCGGAAGGTTCAGCGTGGAGGCCATCTGTTTCGGCGCGATGTCCGATACTCTCAAGGGAAGACTCCTTGCCTCAGCGCGCAAGCTGGTCCGCTTCACCGACCCCGAACTTGCGGCATACAGCCCGGAAGGCTACGCCCGGGCGCTTGCAGGCTATGCCGCAGAGACCGGTGCACGCATGATCCTGGCCGGGGCGACGGGTACGGGGCGCGATTTTCTCCCCCGTGTTGCCGTCATGCTTGGGACGGGAATGGTCTCCGACGTGACGGGGGCAAACTGGTTCGACGACCCGATGACCTTCGTGAGGCCCATGTTCGGGGGGAAGGTCTTCGCGGAGGTTGCCGCTCCGGCGTCTCCCGTGGTCGTGACGGCGCGCCCCAACAGTTTTGCCATGGATATGCCCGAAGGTGTCTCCGGTGAATACGAGGAGAGGGCCGCAGGGTCCCTGGCGGACGCCATACACACCCGTGTTGTCCGCGTCGAGGAAACGAAGGGTGACGCCGTGGACCTCACCGAGGCCGACCTCATCGTGGCGGGCGGACGAGGGCTCAAGGCGGCGGAGAACTTCAAGCTTATCGAAGATCTGGCGGCGGCCATAGGCGGCACGGTCGGGGCCACGCGGTCCGTCGTCGACGCGAAGTGGCGGGACCAGGCGGACCAGATAGGGAAGAGCGGCAAGACGGTGTCCCCGAAGCTCTACATCGGGGCGGGCATCTCAGGCGCCATCCATCACATCATGGGGATGGACACGTCGAAGGTCGTCCTCGTTGTCAACCGCGATCCCAACGCGATCATCTTCAACTATGCCAACTATGGCATCGTCGGCGACCTTTTCGAGGTTCTCCCGGCGATGACGGAAGAGATCGGTAAGCGCAAGGGAAGGGGATAGGTGATTCCTCGTGGATAAGATAGACGCCATTGTTGTCGGGGGAGGACTCGCGGGGCTGTCCGCGGCATATCGCCTCGCGGATGCCGGTAAACAGGTGATACTCCTCGAGCGCGGCGATGCTCCGGGAAGCAAGAATGTGACAGGGGGCCGCATCTACGTCGACCCCATCCGGTCCTATCTTCCCGGGATCATCGACTCGGCGCCCTTCGAACGCCACGTTGTCAGGGAGATGATCACCGTTCTCGACGAAGGCAGCGCCCTGCAATTCGAATACGGGAACGGGAAATGGAAGAAAGAGCCTTTCATGAGCCATACCGTTCTCAGGGCAAAGTTCGACAGCTGGCTTGCCGACCAGGCAGCGGCGAAGGGAGCTTTCATCATCCCGAGGAAGAAGGTGGACGAACTCCTCTACGAGGACGGACGTGTGGCGGGGATACGGTCCGGTTCCGAGGAGATAGGGGCCCACGTCGTCATAGCCGCCGATGGCGCGTTGTCATTCCTTGCAGAGAAGGCAGGCTTGAGGAAACCGCACCGGCCGGAGAACCTGGCCGTGGCGGTGAAGGAGATATACCAGCTCGATGAAGGGACCATCGAGGAGCGGTTCGGGCTCGGTCCCGATGAGGGTGTGGCGGGACTCTTCATGGGTTCCGTGACACGGGGCATGTTCGGCGGGGGCTTTCTCTACACGAACCGCGACACCCTCTCCGTGGGCCTCGTTGTCGGCATCGATTCCCTTATACGCGGCGCGGGAGGTTTCGACGCTCCGGGGCTTATGGAGGGGTTCACCGGGCGCCCCGAGGTGAAGCGCTGGATCCGGGGAGGCGAGCTCAGGGAATACTCGGCACACGTCATCTCAGAGGCGGGGATAGGCGCTGTCCCGAAGCTGTACAGGGGCGGCATGCTGGTCGCGGGCGACGCGGCAGGCTTTGCCCTCAACCTGGGTCTCACCGTAAGAGGCATGGAATTCGCCATTGCCTCGGGTGTGATGGCGGCCGACACCGCCGTCCTGGCCCTCAACGAAAACGACCTCTCAGAGAACTCCCTGTCGCGCTACGAAAGGAAGCTGAAAGAGAGTTTTGTGCTGCCCGACATGGAAACCTTCCGCCATTCGCGGGAGATCTTTGACAGGCGGAGGTTCTTCACCGTCTACCCCAGGTTCATGTGCGAGCTCTTCGACGAGCTTTTCACCGTGGGAGACAAACCGAAGGAAGGTCTGTACAAGACTGCCAGGAGGGTTGCGAAGAAATACGTCCTCAATATGGAAACCCTCAAGGACCTTCTCGCTGCGAGGAAGCTATGACAATGAAGGTGGAAGAAAAACTTGCCCTGAACGCTATGAAGAATGACACGAAGAGTCATATCCTTCTCGATCAGGGCATTTGTGCGGCCTGCAAGGAGCGCATGTGCATCGCCGTCTGCCCGGCGCACCTGTACTCCCTCAACGAAGAGACGGGGGAAATGGTCGTCGAGTATGCCGGATGCCTGGAATGCGGCACCTGTATGATAGCCTGTATCTACGGGTCGATAACCTGGGATTATCCTGGGGGTGAATTCGGCGTGCAATACAGGTATGGTTGACAGTACACCAAAGGCTCGGACTGAATGGAGATGGAATGACAGACACGTCGAGAAAGACACCGGCAGGAATAGGGGCTCTCAAAGGGATCAGGGCTCTGGGCAAACCCCGTTCAATGGGGGACGTGGCCTACGATTATCTCAAGCAGGCCATCGTTAAGGGCGACATCCCCCCGGGACAGCGCCTCATCGAGAACCAGCTTTCGGTACAGATGGAGGTGAGCCGGGTTCCCGTGCGGGAGGCGGTAAAGAAACTGGAACAGGAAGGCCTCGTGGAACGCAGCGGTGCCCGGGGGTTCGTCGTGAAGGGCCTCAACCGGGAGGAGATCGAGGAGACCCTCGGCATCAGGGCCCTCCTCGAGAGTTACGCCGCATACCTGGCCACGGAGCACGTCACCGAGGCGATACTGAAAAGACTCGAGGACAGCATCCACGCATACAGGAAGGCCTTTGAGAAGAAGGGGAACAACACCGACAGGCTCATGCAGCTCAATACCCAGTTTCACGAGATCATATACAAGGCCGCTGGGAGCGGAAAGCTCTATTCCCTGATAAACTCCTTCAGGGACGCCATTCATCGTTACCGGAGACCCCTCCTTGCCTGCGAGGATTACGCAAGGGTGTCGCTGCGTGATCACGAGGAGATGGTCAAGGCCATGCGGAAGAAGGACAAGAAGAAGGTCGAGGCGCTGGTCAGGAAACACATATTGCGGGGGATGGACATCATCATTCAGGAGCTCGATGCAGGCAAGACGGTGTAGCGTTAAGAAGTGGACGAAACAAGGAAGGAGGCACTATTGGACACGAGGCCCATCAAGATCTTAGTCGCGAAGCCCGGACTGGACGGACACGACCGCGGGGCAAAGGTGGTCGCCCACGCGCTCAAGGAAGCAGGTATGGAGGTGATCTACACCGGGCTTCACCGGACGGTGGATCAGATCATCAGGATAGCCATCCAGGAGGATGTGGACGTCATCGGGCTGTCCATCATGAGCGGAGCCCATATTCCCATCACGGAGAGGTTGATGAAGAAGGCCCGTGAGGAAGGGATTGACGACAGGATGGTCGTCGTCGGCGGGGTCATACCAGGCAGGGACATCCCGAAACTCAGGGAACTCGGGGCCAGGGGGGTCTTCCCCGGGGGCACACCGTTCTCGGAGATCACGAGCTTCATCAATGAAAACGTCAGGAAGTCCTGAGGAGGCGCGCAATGGGAGTGGCGAAATACACCAAGGATGAGAAGGACAGGATCACCGATGTGACCCTGCAGTCGGGGATACATGTCAAGGCGTGCTATGGCCCCGAGGACCTGGAACGCATTGGGTTCTCCTATGAGAAGGACCTTGCGCCGCCGGGGCAGTATCCCTTCACGCGCGGGATCCATCCCGAGGGTTTCCGGAGCAGGGCATGGACGACGCGGCAGTATACCGGCTTCGGCACGCCCGAGGAATCCAATGAGCGGTTCAAGCTCATGATATCCCATGGCCAGACGGGCCTCAATGTCGCCTTCGACCTTCCCACGCAGATGGGCTACGATTCCGACGACCCCATGGCCGAGGGCGAGGTGGGCAGGGTCGGCATGGCCATCGATTCACTCAGGGATTTCGAGATAGCCTTCAAGGACATCAACCTTGAAAAGATCGGCTCCGGTTTGACCATCAACGCCGTTGCCTCCATCATGCTTGCCATGTACCAGGCTGTGGCGGAGAAATATGGCTTCGACCCGAAGAAGATATCGGCAACGCCTCAGAACGACATCCTGAAGGAGATGATCGGAAGGGGCTCCTGGATCTTTCCCGTCGAGCCCGCCGTCAACCTCATCGGCGACACCATCGAGTATTCCATGAACGTTCTGCCCCGCACCAATCCTGTGAGTATCTGCGGTTATCACATTCGGGAGTCGGGGGCGACGCCCGCCCAGGAGATAGGCTACGCCATTCTCATCGCCAACGCCTATATAGACAATGTCCTGAAACGGGGATACGATGTTGACGATTTCGTCGGTCGCTTCTCCTTCAACCTCAACGTTTTCGGCAACATCTGGGAGCAGGTCGCCAAGTTCAGGGCGGCGCGCAAGCTCTGGGCCAGGAACCTCAAGGAGAAATACGGGGTCAAGAAGGACTCGAACATGTATCTCCGGGGCCTCTTCGGAGGAGGCGGCTACGGTCTCACCAAGGCGCAGCCCGAGAACAACATCATGCGAGGCGCCTACTACGCACTCTCCGCCGCTCTCGCCGGGGCTCAGACGATTGCCCTGTGCAGCTACGACGAGGCGTACACCATCCCGACGCCGCATTCGGCGATCATATCCCTTCGCACCCTCCAGCTCCTGATGGACGAGATCGGCCTGAGGGATACCGTGGACCCGCTGGCGGGCAGCTACTTCATCGAGACCATCACGAAGGAGATGGAGGAGAAGATAGAAGAGGAGATGGAGAAGATCGAGAAGGTCGGCGGCATCGTGCAGGCAGTTGCCACAGGCTACGTGCAGCGACTTGTATCTCAGCAGGCCTATGAATATGAAAAGGGATTGCAGTCCGGGGAACTGAAGAAAGTGGGACTCAACATCTACACTGAGGGCGAACCGATGGATGTGGAGCTCCATGAATACACGGGAGAGTCCGCGGAAAAACAGGTCGAAGCCCTGAAGCAGCTCCGCCGGGAGCGCAACGACCGTGAAGTGACGCGGACCCTCAACGAACTCGAAACGGCGACGAGAGCCGGAAAGAACGTCATGCCCTATCTCGTGGAGGCGTGCAAGGCGTACGCGACGGTGGGTGAGATGGCCAGGGTCTTCAGGGATGTCTTCGGAGAATTCGAGGAACCTGGTCTCTTCTAGGGCAAGGGGGCAATGGAAAGGGGAGCCCGAACCGTTCACGGCGGTCCGGGCATTCCCGGTGAGTTCTGTGTCTGGTTTTGTTTTTCAAACGGTTCAAACGGTTCAAACGGTTCAAGCGGCTTGAACGGTTCTCAAAAGGGGGATCACATGCAAGACAGGTATTACCGGCTGGGTTGCGATATCGGAGGCACCTTCACTGACTTTGTTCTGCTTGACGACCAAACGGGAGAGATAAAGACCGGCAAGTGCCTGACCACGCCCCGGGACCCATCTGATGCCGTGGAAGAGGGGATACGGGGCCTTGAGAGGACGACCCCCGATTTCGTGGGGAAGCTGGACGAGCTCATCCACGGGACGACGCTTGTCATCAATTCCATAATCGAGAGAAAGGGTGCGAGAACAGGCCTCATCACGACGCAGGGTTTCAGGGACATCCTGGAGATAGGCCGTGAGATCCGCTACGCTCCCTACGATATATTCGCCGAATTCCCGCAGCCGCTCATTCCCAGGAGATTCCGCCTGGAGGTGGACGAGAGGATACGCAGCGACGGGACCATCTTGAGGTCTCTCGATCCGGAAGACGCCCGGCGGACAGTAAGGACTCTACTCGACATGGGTGTGGAATCCATAGCGGTATGCCTTCTCAATTCCTTCGAAAACCCGGTCCACGAGCGCATGATCGAGGAGATCATCCAGAGGGAGGCACCGGGGGTCTCCACGTCCATCTCCTATCACGTCCTTCCCCAGATAAAAGAGTATGAAAGGACGAGCACCACGGTGACGAACGCCTACGTGAAACCCTTGACGGGCCGGTACCTGTCGAAGCTTTCGGGACGGCTCGAGTCCATAGGCTTCACGGGCAAGCTCTTCATCATGCTGTCGAGCGGAGGGGTCACCTCCGTCGATACGGCCGCGCAGTTTCCCGTGCGAATCATCGAGTCGGGGCCGACGGCAGCGGTCATCGCGGGTCAGTACTACGGGAAGCATTTCAATATCCCCGAGATGTTCTGCTTCGACATGGGCGGGACGACGGCGAAATCGTGCCTCATCCAGAAAGGGGTCGCCGGGGTCGTCCCTACCTTCGAGGTGGGGAGGGTCCAGAGGTTCATGAAGGGAAGCGGGCTTACCATCCAGGTCCCCGTCGTCGACCTTATGGAGATAGGCGCGGGCGGCGGCAGCATCGCGAAGGTGAGCAAGCTGGGGACGCTCCAGGTGGGACCCGAAAGCTCCGGCGCCGACCCCGGGCCCATCTGCTACGGCAGGGGGGGTCAGGATCCCTGCGTGACCGACGCCGACCTCCTGCTCGGATACCTCGACGAGAACTACTTTCTCGGAGGTACGATGAAGCTCGACAAGGAGGGGGCCCGGCGCGGAGTCGAGGAGAAGATAGCGAAGCCTCTCGGTGTTTCCTTCATCCAGGCCGTCTGGGGCATCCACGACCTCATCAACGAGACGATGGCGGCGGCGGCAAAGACACACATCGCGGAAAAAGGAGGCAACCCCAAGATCGTTACCATATCGGCCTTCGGCGGCGCCGGGCCGGTCCATGCCTACGGGCTGGCGAAGAAACTGGGGTCGCCGCGGATGCTCATTCCGCCGAACGCGGGAGTGGGCTCGGCGATGGGGTTTTTCACCGCCCCGCGGGCCTTCGATCTCCTGAGAAGCCACAAGGTGTCCCTCAGCGACGCCGCATTCGGCGACGTGGAAGAGATCTTCAAGGGGCTTGAGCGTGATGCCGCCGAGATACTCAAGAAGGAGGCCACGAATGACACGATCCGCTTTGACAGGTCTTTGGACATGCGGTTCGTGGGTCAGGGCTCGGAGATGAACATTTCCGTCACCGGCGGTGATTTCACTGCGTTCACGAAGGTGCAGATCAGGCAGCTCTTCGACGATGCCTACCAGAAACTCTATGGAAGGACCTATCCCGATTCGGAGGTGGAGTTCATCAACTTCAAGGTCAGGGCCAGCCTTCCCGAAAAACTCCTGCAGCTGCCGAAAATGGAGGCAAAGGGCCGCACCCTCGACAAGGCGGTCAAGGGGCAGCGCCTTGCGTATTCACCCATCTCGAAGGATTTCATCTCCTACACCGTGTACGACCGGTACAGTCTCTTCCCCTCCGCCCATTTCCCCGGCCCCGCTATCATCGAGGAAAAGGAATCGACACTCATCGTAGGTGAAGACGCCCGGGTGTCTGTCGACGATTTCGGGTTCCTCTGGATAGACATCAAGGAGGTGTGCTGATGGCCCGTACGTTTGATCCGATAACACTCGAGATCCTGTGGAGACGGCTCATTTCCATCGTCGACGAGGCGGACGGGAGCGTCGCCCGCACAGCTTTCTCAAGCCTCTTGAGAGACGCACACGACTACACCTGCATGTTCACCGACCACCTTGGCCGGGAGCTTGCGCAGGGCACCTTCGCGACGCCGGGACAATCGGGAGCCATGGCCCTCGGCATAAAGAACCTTGTCAACAAGTATCCGCTCGACTACTACAATCCCGGGGACGCCTTCATCACCAACGACCCCTGGGCGCTCGCGGGCCATCTCAACGATGTCTGTGTCATGAGCCCCATATTTTACAGGGATAAACTGGTCGCATTCACGGCCTGTGTCTTCCATCATTCCGACATCGGAGGACGGGTCGCGTCGGACAACCACGATGTCTTCGAAGAGGGGATCTTCATTCCCCTCGTGAAACTCTACGATAAAGGCGTTCTCAATGAGTCCGTTCTCGACCTTATCCGCTGGAACGTGAGGACGCCTGACGAGGTTATCGGTGATATTCGTTCCCAGATAGCCGCGAACCATGTCTGCGGTGAAAAGATATGTCAGATGCTCAAGGAAAGCGATCTTGAGGATCTTGAGGATCTTGCCGACCAGATCATCGGTCTTACGGAAAAGAGCATGAGGGAAGAGATCGAGAAGATCCCCGATGGGGTGTACCGCACGAGGGGTGTCATCGAGCAGATGAAGGGAAACGATGACATCATTATCGAGGCGAAGGTGGAGATAAAGGGAAGCGATATCATTGTCGACCTTGAGGGTTCTTCGGGACAGGTGAACTGGGGCGGTAACGTGGTCTTCAACTTTACCTACGCCTACGTCTTTATGGCGATAAAGAGCATGTTCGCCCCGGACATACCCAACAATGACGGTTGCGCGAAACCCATCAGTCTCACCGCTCCCGAGGGCACCGTGATAAACTGCAAGTTCCCGGCGGCGGTGGCGGCACGCATGGGAGTGGGCCACTTCCTGACGGAGGTCATCTACCGGGCGCTGTCCGATGTGCTGCCTGAGAAGGTGATAGCCGCGTCCGGCGGCACGCCGGCGGCGATGAACGTTTTTTACGGGAAACGAAAGGACGCGAGACCCTGGCACAGTGTCATCATCAGGGGCGGCGGCATGGGTGCCGGGGCGCGCAACGACGGCAATTACGTCTACATCTTCCCGGCCAACGGTGCGAACACACCCGTGGAGATCTTCGAGAGCGATACACCGCTCATCGTGGAAAGACGGGAGATCGTCGCGGATTCGGGCGGTACGGGCAGGATGAAGGGTGGTCTCGGGAAGCGGGAGGTATTCAGGGTGCCCGATGATGAGTATGCACCGATCCCTCCCGTCAACCTGGGTATCCAGGCGGGCCGGTACATCTATCCGGCAGAGGGTCTATTCGGGGGGGCTCCCGGGGCGAGGGCACAGTTTCTCGTAAACGGCGTGCCCGGAAACTCCTATGGACTGACGCAGCTTAAACCCGGAGACGTGGTGACCATAGACGCCCCGGGCGGCGGCGGATACGGCAATGCCGTCGAACGCGATCCGGAGATGGTGCTCACGGACGTCCTTGAGGGATACGTCAGTCTCGAAAGCGCTAGATCGGACTACAAAGTGGCTATCGATCCGAAAACCTTCGAGATCGATGAGGATGAAACAAGGAAGCTGAGACAGTGAAGGCATGCCGCAGGACGGCGTGTCGCGGGCAAGAGGAGGACAGTGAACATGGAGCGGCCATTCGATTCAAAAGTGAAATCTGAAAAGGAACTGAAAGTTCTCCAGCTGGACGGACTGAAATGGACGGTTGAACATGCATACAACGGTTCCGTGCATTACCGGAGAAAACTTGACGAGGCAGGGGTAAGACCGGGGGATATCAAATCCCTTGCGGACATACGCAGGCTCCCCTTTGCGACGAGCAAGGACCTCCAGGAGGGATACCCTTTCCCCTTGAGGAGCGTTCCTTTTGAAGAGATCGTCCGTATCCATGCGTCGAGCGGGACGACGGGCAAGCGCAAGGTGCTCTGCTATACGGCGAAGGATATCGACGACTGGGCCAATATGTTCGCCCGGTGCTATTCGTATGCTGACTGCACGCCCGAGGACAGGATTCAGATAGCCGTGGGGTACGGTGTCTGGACGGCGGGATGGGGTTTCCAGAACGGGTGCGAGCGTTTCGGGGCGATGTCGATCCCCATAGGCCCCGGCAACACGGATATGCAGTGCCAGTTCCTTGAAGACTTCGGGACAACGGCCATGACCTGCACCGCTTCCATGGGTCTTCTCATGGCGGAACTCATCGAGGAGCGCGGTCTCAAGGGAAAGATACCCTTGAGAAAGATGATCTTCGGTTCCGAGAGGGCAAGCGATGCCATGCGCCAGAGGATATCGGAGCTTTCCGGAGTGGCCTACGACCAGCTCTTCGACATACCGGGCATGACGGAGCTCTACGGACCCGGTACGGGTCTCGACTGCCGCTACCACACGGGCATTCACTACTGGGCCGATTACTACATCCTGGAGATCCTGAACCCGGAAACGCTTGAGCCCGTTCCCGAGGGTGAGGTGGGGGAGATGGTGGTGACGACCCTTCGCAAGGAGGCGGCTCCTCTCATCCGCTATCGCACAAGGGATCTGACGAGGATCATGCCGGGTAAATGCCCCTGCGGGAGCCTCATGCCGCGCCACGACAGGATACTGGGGCGCAGCGATGATATGTTCATCTTCAGGGCGGTCAATATCTATCCCAGTCACATAGACCAGATACTCTCCAATATAAAGGATGTGGGCAGTGAATACCAGATCCTCCTTTACAGGAAGGACAAGGGCGGCAAGGACCACATGACCATAAAAGTGGAGCGCGCCCAGGGGACCGAGAGGTCCCACGATGCCGACAAGCACATCCGCAAGACCATAGAAAAGGAGGTCAAGAAGCAGGTGCTTGTGAGCTGCGACGTAGAGGTGGAGGATTACGGCTCCCTTCCGAGATCGGAGCGCAAGACAAAGAGAGTCTTTGACGAAAGAGATTCGTAGACGAGGGACAGACGTTCCCGGGCGCAAAACAAATTAGGAGGGGTTATGGGTGGCAGCTACGAGTATTACAGGCCCGCGACCATCGATGAGGCTATGGCCTTGATGGAGGGGTCCGGCGGAAGCGGTGTGTACATAGCCGGGGGCACCGACGTTATGGTGCTCATACGACAGAAGAAACTCGCTCCGGCATGTCTTATTTCCCTGCGGAACATAGGCGAACTGACCTACCTGGAGACCGGGGCCGGCCTCAATATAGGAAGTGCCGTCACGCACAACGAGATTGCGAAGAATGCTCTCATCCAGAAGAGCTACAGTGCCCTGGCCGACGCGACCAAAAAGGTCGGTTCCCTGCAGATACGCAACGTTGCGACCGTGGGGGGCAACATATGCAACGCGGCTCCATCGGCCGATACGGCCTGCCCGCTCCTTGTCCTCGACGCGAGCGCGGTGATAGCCGGGAAGACAGGAGAGCGTGCCGTTCCCCTCGACGAGTTCTTTCTGGGGCCGAACAAGGTCGCCCTCGAGAGGGGCGAGATCCTGAAGGGCTTCGCCATGCCCGTCTTCGGCGGGAGGACCGGTTCGGCGTATATAAAGCACACGAGACGGGAAGCCATGGACCTGCCGATGCTCGGGGTTGCCGCAAGGGTGACCATAAGGGTCAACGGAAGCGAGGTGGGCTGCAGGGACGCGATGTGCACGATCGACAGCATCTCGAACATCCTGAAAAGGTTCGAGGACGAAGGGCTTGTCTGCGAGGATGCACGCATAGCCATGGGCGTCGTCGCCCCGAGGCCGATGAGGGCGAAAAAGGCCGAGGAGGCCTTGAAGGGCAAGGTGATATCGGAGAAGCTCCTGGAGGAGATAGGAGAGATAGCCGCATCCGAGGCTGAGCCCAGGGACAGTATACGGGGAGAGGCATGGTATCGCCGGGACATGATAAAGGTTCTCTCGGGCCGCGCCATCCTCAGGGCGGTCGACCGTGTCATCAGACCGGACGACGTTATATGGCCGGAACGGCTCTGGTAGGGGGTGGGTCATGAAGAAAGAGATCACGTTCACATTGAACAATGAAAAGATAGTGGTCGAAGCGGATCCGAAGTGGACGCTTCTTTATCTGCTGCGAGATGTACTCGAGATGACGGGAACAAAAGAAGGATGCGGTTATGGAGAGTGCGGGGCCTGCACCGTGATCATCGATGGCAAAGCAGTCAATTCGTGCCTCTATCCCGTCATGGAGGCCGAAGGCAGGAATATCGTGACGATAGAAGGTCTTATGGGCAGAGACGGCGCACTCGACCCGCTCCAGAAGTCCTTCATCGATGAGGGCGCGGTTCAGTGCGGGTTCTGCATACCCGGTATGATAATGTCCGCGAAAGCCCTCCTCGACGGGAAGAAGGACCCTACGGAGGAGGATATCAAGGAGAGCATCGAAGGCAATCTCTGCAGGTGTACCGGCTACGTCAAGATCGTTGATGCCATCAAGTCCGTTGCGGGTGGGAGGTGACCATGGACGGCCTGAAATTCGTAGGACAAAGGATACCGAAGAAAGACGCGCCGCTCAAGGCCACGGGAGAGGCGCTCTATATACAGGATATCAAAGTCCCGGGCATGCTTCACGGTAAGATCCTGTACAGCAAATACCCTCACGCAAGGCTGCTGAAGGTGGATACCGCGAAGGCGCTGGCGCTCCCCGGGGTCAAGGCGGTGCTCACCGGTGCCGATGTGCCGAACAACTTCAAGTTCGGATTCCTGAAGGACAATCCTCCCCTGAAATCGGGAAAGGTCCTGTCGACGCGGGACGAGATAGCGGCCGTCGCCGCCACAAGTCCAGAGATAGCCGAGGAAGCCCTCAGCCTCATCAAGGTGGAATACGAGGAACAGCCGGGGATATTCGATCCCCTGGAGGCTATGAAGGAAGGGGCGGCTCTCATCCATGAAGAGTTCAAGTCGAATGTTCTCAAGATGCCCTGGAAGTTCGCCCATGGTGACGTCGAGGCAGCAAAGAAGGAGTCGGCGTTCATCGCCGAGGATTCCTTCACCACTCAGTGGGTCACGCACTGCTGCCTCGGCACGAGCGGTTGCATAGCCTCCTTCGACGTAGGCAACAATCTCACGATGTACAGCAACACGCAGATCCCCTCCCTCGCCCAGAACGATTACCTGGAAGCCCTGAAGACCTTCGGTCTCAAGAACAAGCGGGTGAGGATCATCCAGGCCGTGATAGGCGGAGGTTTCGGCAGCAAGCTCGATACGTACGCCTACGAGTATATCGCGATCCTCCTCGCCCTGAGGACGCGTAAACCCGTTAAGATACTCTTCACGCGGGAGGAGGAGTTCCTGGCCACCTCGCCGAGGCAGTGCACGATCACGAAGATATCCCAGGGTTGCGACAGGGAGGGCAGGCTCACATTCAGGGAGATCGAGATGGTCCTTGACAACGGTGCCTATACCTCCTGGGGAGCCACGACGCCTTCCGTCATGATGGTGCCCATCTCGTCGCTTTATAAGGTCCCCAATGTCAGGTACACCGCAAAGTGCGTATATACCAACAACACGTACTGCCAGGCATTCAGGGGGTACGGAAATCCCCAGGCCACCTTTGCCATCGAGTCCTGTCTTGATCAGCTCGCCGAGAAGGCCGGGATCGACCCGCTCGAGATCCGCCGTATCAACGCGAACGAGCCGGGTGAAGTGACACCCCAGAACTTCAGGATCACCTCCTGCGGCATGAAGGACTGTATAGAGGAGGTGAACAAGAGGCTCGGTTGGAAGGACAAGAGAGGCAGGACGGGAGACCGGGGTGTGGGCATGGCCTCCCTCATCCATGTCGGCGGGGCTGCCAGGGTGTACAAGTCCGACGGCTGCGGCACCATAATCAAAGTGGACGACAACGGCAAGGTGGACGTCATCACGGGTTCCTCTGAGATAGGCCAGGGATCGGACACCATCATCTCCCAGATCGTCGCCGAGGTGCTCGGTGTCAGCATGGATGATATCAACGTCATTAACAACGATACCGATGTTTGTCCCTGGGACGTCGGTGTACACGCCAGCAGGACCACCTTCGTCGCCGGCAATTCCGCCCTGGGGGCCGCGAAGAAGATAAAGGCCCAAATCATGGAGATTGCGGCGAAGAATCTCGGTATAGAGAGCGAGGAACTGGAGATGAGGGACGGCATCATCTTCTCAACGAAGGACAAGGAGAAGAACATCCCTCTCTCGAAGGTGTTGCGCAAGGCACACTATACCCTCGGAGGCAGAATGCTCGTGGCGGAGCATTTCTACGATCCCCCCAACGAGAACTTCGACCAGACTTTCAGGGGAAACCTTTCCGTTTCGTACGCTTACGGCGCGCATGGCGTCGAGGTCGAGGTGGACAGGCAGACGGGACAGGTTAAAATCCTGAACTACATTGCTGCCCATGATGTGGGAAAGGCCATTAACCCCATGCTGCTCGAAGGCCAGATCTACGGGGGCGGGCTCCAGGGTATCGGATACGCGCTGGGGGAGAGGATGATCTACGACAAGGGTTACCTGAAAAACGGGAACTTCCTCGACTACAAGATGCCCACCGTTCGGGACGTACCTCCCGTTCAGGCGGTGATCGTGGAGTCCGACGAAAAGGACGGTCCTTTTGGTGCGAAGGGTATCGGCGAGCCGGGCCTTGTGCCGACTGCTCCCGCGATCGCGAACGCCATTTATGATGCGGTGGGAGTGAGGATAAAAGACCTTCCCATCACGCCGGAGAAGATTTTGAAGGCTCTGAAAGAGAAGGCACAGGGGAACGAATAATGCGCACGCGCGCCTAAGGGGGGCTGCATGAAGATCGAAAGGATCGATCACATATGTTTTGCGGTCAGCGATCTGGAAGAGACGAAACGGGTGTACAGGGAGGATTTCGGACTTGTACCGTCCTGCGAGTACACCGCGGAGTCGGAAAAGATAAAGGTGTCGCGGTACTACATCGGGGAAGTGGCCGTCGAGTTCATGGAATCGACGGCGCCCGACGGGGAGGTCGCGAAATTCATCGATAGGCGGGGAGAGGGTGTCTTCCTCATATCCTACAAGGTCGATGACTTAACGAAGGCGATGGACGAGCTGAAGGAGAAGAACGTCGACCTCATCGACAAGAAACCCCGGGAGCTTTTCGGCACGCGGTATGCCTTCGTGCATCACCCCAACAAGCTTCACGGAGTGCTCACGGAGCTCCTGGAGGGCGATTTCGACATTAATAAGTGATGATACGAATGTACTCACGGCCAAGAGTCAAGGATCATAAGGAGGGTGAATGAAGGTACTGGTGTTGGGTGGAACGGGAGGAATGGGTCAGGGGGTTGCGCGGGACCTCATCAAACAGGATCGGATAGAGAAGGTGGTGCTCGGAGATATCAATGTCGATCCTGCCAGGGTGCAGGAGAAACTGCGGGCAAGCGCGAAAGTGTCCCTGGTGAGGATCGATGTGAACGATCACGCCGGAATGGTGAATGAGATCAAGGGCGTCGATGTCGTCGTCAACTGCGCGGGGCCCTTCTACAAGACCGCCGTGGCGGTGGCCAGGGCGGCCGTCGAGGCGAGGGTCAACTACATCGACATATGCGACGACTACGAGGCGGCCCAGATCCTCTTCGCTTCCGATATCGATGCCGCGGCAAAGGAGGCGGGGATCACCGTCCTCACCGGGATGGGGTCGGACCCGGGAACGAACAACGTCCTCGTCAAGTGGTATGCGAACAGGCTCGACAGAGTCGACGAGATATACCTCTACTGGGTGGTGAGCATCGCGGAGCTCGCCGGTGCCGCCTGGGACCACAGCCTCCACATGGTGCTCGGCAAGATCCCGCAATATATCGGAGGCCAGCTGGTTGAGGTGGACGGAGGCGGCGGTGAAGAGATCGAGCATTTCCTGGAACCCCTCGGGGAATGCCTCATAAGCTACGTCGGCCATCCCCAGCCCATAACGATACCCCGCTACATAAAAGGGGTGAAGACGGTGGTCATAAAGGGCGCCCTCATACCCCTGTGGGTCGACAAGCTCATCAAGGAACAGAGGGACATGGGTCTTCTCGGCAACGAGCCCGTCGAGGTCAGGGGAGGAAAGGTGGTCCCCTACGACCTTGCCCTCAGGCTCTGGGACACCATCCCCAAAGACAGGGACAACGGTCCTGAGGCTTCCGGCCTCAAGGTCATAGTCAAAGGCGAAAGGCAGGGGAAACAGGTGACCTACACGGCCGATATCGTCGGCAGGATGGCCCCCGGAACGGGCCTCCCCGCATCGATAGCGGCCCTCATGATGGATGCCGGCGAGGTGACCGTCAAGGGTGTCGTCGCCCCCGAGGGCTGCATCGACCCCGACCGGTTTCTCGCGGAACTGCTGAAAAGAGGCGCGCGGATACACCAGACCGAGACGATCCGGTCCATGTTCGAGCTCTAATGCCGATAGGTTTCCCATGAAGGAGGTTCATATGAAAGAAGCCCCGAAGTTGAACATAAAAAGAAGCATCGAACTCTTCGAAGAGGCAAAGACCCTCGTCCCCGGCGGGGTCCTGGGAGCCAGGAAACCCGGCGATTTCATCATGGGCGAGTACCCCATCTTTCTCGAGTACGGGAAGGGCTCCCGGCTCATCGACGTGGACGGGAACGAGTTCATCGATTTCCTCTGCGGCTACGGGCCCATCATCCTCGGTTACCGCGAGGACGAGGTCGATGATGCCGTTTTGCGCCAGATAAAGGACAAGGGGTTCTGCTTCAGCCTTACGCAGCCCTATCAGAATGATCTGGCGAAGAAGCTCAATGCCCTCATCCCGTCGGCCGAGATGAGCATCTTCCTCAAGACCGGTTCCGATGCCACGACGGCAGCTATCCGCATCGCAAGGGCCTACACCGGGCGTATCAAGGTCATGCGCTCCGGGTACCATGGCTGGCATGACTGGTGTGTCGAGATGAAGGGGGGCATTCCCGAGAAGTTCTACGAGGACGTCTATGAATTCCACTACAATGACCTCGAAGCGATCGAGGACCTCATGAAGAAGCACGGAGACCAGACGGCGGCCATCATCATGACGCCCTTCGGCCATCCTCTCCACCAGAAGATGCAGACGCCGAAGCCGGGTTTCCTCGAAGGCGTGCGCAAGCTGGCCGACACCTATGGCGCGGTCCTTGTTTACGACGAGGTGCGCACCTGTTTCCGCCTCAGGATGGGCGGGGCCCAGGAACTCTACGGGGTCAAACCGGACCTCACCGTGCTCGGCAAGGGCATGGCCAACGGGTATGCCATCAGTGTCGTCACCGGGAAAGAGGATGTCATGATGGCTGCGGCATCGAAGCTCTTCATCTCCTCCACGTTCTTCCCCAACAGCGACGGATACATAGCCGCCCTCAAGACCATAGAGATCATGGAGCGCGAGAAGGTCCTCGACCGTATATGGGAAAAGGGCGAACGGCTCCTCAAGAGGATCCAGGGGATCATCGACAAGTATCCGAACACAGGGGCGGAACTCACGGGTGTGGCCCCCATGTTCCATGTGACCTTCACGAAAGGCAACCCCGACACGCAGAGGGACCGCAGGACCGACTTCTACACCCAGATGATCAGAAAGGGCTTCTTCTTCACGCCCCATCACCACGCTTACCTCAGCTACAGGCACACGGAAGAGGACCTCGACCTCACAATTCAGGCGATGGATGAATCCATGGCCTACGTGAGCGAGAAGTATAAAGGGTAGGGGGTACGTTAATGAAGGACGATCTCAATATCGTAGGCAAAAGGGTTGTGCGAAGCGATTCCCTCGCAAAAGTGACGGGCGAGGCACGCTATACGGCCGACCTTACATTCCCCGGCATGCTCGTGGCGAAGGTCTTAAGGAGCCCTTACCCCCACGCGAAGATCGTGGGCATCGATGTCACGAAGGCCCTCAAGGTGCCAGGCGTCAAGGCCGCCGTCAGCGGCTTCGATTCCTATGGTGTAAAATGGGGTGTTTTCCGGTATACTCAGGACCATGCCATGCTCCACACCGACAAGGTGCGGTACATCGGCGAGGATGTGGCGGCGGTGGCCGCCGTCGACGAAGAAACGGCGATGGAGGCCCTCTCCCGTATCAAGGTGGATTACGAGCCTCTCCCCGCCGTTTATGACCCCATAGAATCCATGAAGGACGGCGCCCCGCAGATCCATACGGAGTACAAGAATAACATCAATATCCATATCCATATCGATGTGGGCGAAGTTGACAGGGCCATGGATAAGGCCTATCTCGTCAGGGAGGATACCTTCAAGGCGGCCGGCGAGGCGTATGCCATGATGGAACCCTACGCCGTGGTCGCCTATTTCAAGAACGGTTATCTCGACCTCTACATGCCGAACGCGGGGCCGCATGTCCGGGCCAAGGCCCTGTCGAACATGCTCAAGCTGCCCCTCAACAGGGTGCGCATCCGCCACATCAATTCCGGCGGGGCCTTCGGGGGGCGCTCCGAGGTGGCACCGGGGGACCTCGTGGCATCACTTCTGGCCATGAAATCCGGCAGGCCCGTGAAGCTCGTTCTTTCCCGCGAGGAGAATGCTACCAGTTCGCGGCAGGTCCACGACATCATGGCCACCGTGAAGACGGGCATGAAGAAGGACGGCACCATCCTTGCCAAGGACTACAAGGTGATATACGACGGCGGGGCCTACAGCTCCACGGGACCAATCGCGACGTCCATACCTTTCTATGTCTACGAAGAATGCTACCGTTTCCCGAATGTCCGGTACAACGGCTACAGGGTTTTCACGAACAAGGGCATCCGCGGGATGTACGGTTGCCATGGGCGGGCCTTTCTTGCGGGCAACGAGGCGCAGATGGACATGATGGCGAAAGAGCTTGGCCTCGACCCCGTCGATGTGCGTCTCAGGAACGGCCTCAAGCCCGGCGAGATGACGGCAACGAAATCGAAGATCACGAGCTGCGGTCTGAAAGAGACCATAATGACCGCCTCGGAGAAGACCAATTTCAGGAAGAGATGGGCGAAACCCTCAAAGCTCAAAGGCGTCGGCATGGGATGCGTTGCCATCATGTGCGGTTTTCCCATGGGGTTCCGGTCGGGCTCGTCCTGCTACGTCAAGATCAACGATGACGGCCAGGTAACGCTCGTGACGGGACTCGTCGACAACGGGCAGGGAAATGAATCGATGGTGATCCAGGTGGCCTCCGAGGTCCTCGGGGTGCCCATGAGGGATATCAACCTCGTGAACGCCGACACGGAAGTGACGAACCTCGACCCGGGCGCCTATTCGCAGGCCGCCGCCTTCGTGGGGGCCAACGCCGTGAGGGTCGCCTGCGAGAACGCGCGGGAGCAGATCGTCGCCATCGCGGCCGAAAAACTGAAAGTCAAGGCTAAGGACATCGGTCTTAAGGACGGTGCCGCCTATTCCCTGAAGAACCCTGACAAGAAGATGCCCATATCCTGGGTGGTGCGCGAGGCCTTCTTCAGGGGAGAACCCATCACCGGAACGGGGTCGTTCTTCCCGAACATCGACTTCGAGAGGGAGTGGGTGACGAGGCCCTGGGGCCAGATGGCGGGGACCTTTTCCTTCGGGACCTCCGTCGCTGAGGTGAACATTGACGGTGAGACGGGCAAGATCACGATGCCCCGCTTTACCTCCGCCCACGACTGCGGGCGCGCCATAAACCCCATGGCCGTTGAGGGCCAGATGGAAGGCTCCATCCAGCAGGCGGGAGTCGCGGCCATCATCGAAGGGAACCTCTGGGACAAGGGGTATCTCCTGAATCCCAATCTTCTTGAGTACAAGGTTCCCCTGGCATGCGACATGCCCGATATGGATACGATCATAGTAAGCTCGCGGGACCCTGCCGGACCTTTCGGTGCCAAGGAGGGAGGCCTCACGGTGCGCATGAACGCATACAGCGCCGTCGCCTGTGCCGTTGCGAACGCCACGGGAGAGCTGTTCAGCGAACTGCCTCTGACGCCGGACAGGGTGATGAACATGCTTGAACGAAAGAAGGGGGTGAAGTGATGATCCTGCCACAGTTTGAATACAAGAGAGCACGGAGCGTGGCCGACGCGGTTGCCCTCTACAAGAAAGAGAAGGGAAAGGCACTCTACCTTGCCGGGGGAACGGACCTGATCCCGCTCGTGAAGCTGAGGCTGCGGGAGCCGAGGGCGGTCATCGACCTGAAAGGGATAGAGGACCTCAGGGTCATTGCTTCCCGCGGCGGGTCCCTTTCGGTGGGCGCGAATGTCACCCTCTTCGACCTCAAGAAGGACCCCGTGATAGGAGCGCACTTCCCGGCCCTTGTCGAGTCGCTCGATGCAACGGCCTGCGAGACGCTCCAGATGCGCGGCACCCTGGGCGGCAATATCCTCCAGGGCACGCGCTGCCTCGAATACAACCAGTCTCTTGAATGGCGGAAGGCCCGGGGTTTTTGTTTCAAGATGGGCGGAAAGGAATGCAACGTCGTCAAGGGCGCGAAGACGTGTTTTGCTAATTACTGCAGTGACAATGCCCCCTCGCTCATCAGTCTCGGTGCGCAGGTGAAGCTTGCGGGACCCGGCGGGGAGCGCACCGTGAAGATGGAAAGTCTTTTCACCGGGGATGCCGGCGCGCCCTTTGACATGGAGGGAGGCGAGGTGTTGACGCATATACTCATCCCTCTCAAGAAGACGAAGGGGGCCTACGAGAAACTGCGGGTGCGGGAGTCTATGGACTACCCTCTCGTCGGCGCGGCTGTATCTGTTGTCGACGGGAAGGCGAGGATCTGTGTGGGCGGCGTGGGTGGTGCACCCCGCCTGTATGTCCTGGGGGATATCAAGGATGCGGCCTCCGTCAGGGACGTTGCCGAAAAGGCCTCCGCTGACGCAAGACCGGTGGCGAACGCTACGCTCTCGCCGGCCTACCGCAAAAAGATGGTGGGGACCCTGATCAGGCGGGCCGTCAAGAGATCTCTTGCGGAGGGAAAACGATGAAAACGATGAAAGTCAGCTTCAGTATAAACAGTGAAGACGTCACCCTCGACGTGAGACCCTACGAGACCCTTCTCGAAACCCTTCGTGAGCGGCTGTTCCTCACGGGAGCGAAGGAAGCCTGCGGTTTGGGCTCATGCGGGGCCTGCACGGTGATAGTGAACGGGATACCGCTGAGGTCCTGTCTTGTCCTGACCCCTGAGGTGGAGGGGGCGGCGATCACGACAGTGGAGGGTTTGAGAGAGGACGGAAAACTGCACCCCCTGCAGGAGACGTTCATGGAGAAGGGCGCCGTCCAGTGCGGCTTTTGCACATCCGGCATGATCATGACCGCAAAGGCCCTCCTCGACAGGAACAAGAGGCCTTCAAAGAAGGAGATCGTCACGACGATATCCTCCAACATCTGCCGCTGCACGGGCTACAAGAAGATAGTCGAGGCGGTGGAGGAGGCAGCCAAAAGGATGGCTTGAATGGCTTGAGCCGCTTGAATCGCTTGAATGTTCGAAACCCATAGTCCTGCGGGTTGTGTACCTCCCGCAGGACCTGTAATATTTATCGTTTGTGTTGTATAATATCTCATGAGATCTGGCGGTATGGAGGTGGGACGATGAAGATCAGGGTGAAAGTTGATTCGAACCTTCGGATCAAGAATGTCTTTGAGCCTCCGCTCGAGCTGGAGATGAAAGAGGACGAGAACACGCTGAAGGATGTTCTCGGCAAGCTTTCCGAGCAGTATCCCTATCTGAGGTTCCTGGAGAAGGGTGAAATGGGCGACGACCTCCATCACCTGTATCTCAACGGGGAAAACCATTTCTCATTCCCCGAGGGGCTCAACAGGAAGATCAGTGAAGGCGACACGGTTCGTGTGGACGCCTACATGGACCCGCTGGCAGGGGGATGAAAAGACCGCTTGAACGGCTTGAACCGTTTGAGCCGCTTGAACGTTACAGAAAAGAACTTCTTGTCATTTTACCTGCGCAAACGGTGTCCGGGTAAGACACGGGACTGGAAGAACATCTAGATTCCGGATCAAATTTAGGACGGGCACAACTAAGAAGACCTCTCGCTTTTAACGTTCAAGCGGTTCAAGCGGTTTCTTTAGTACTACCCACAACCCCCCCTCAGTAACAACCTCGGCGTTTTCGGTTATGCCTGCCGCTTTGAGGTCTTTTCGTATATCGTCGATGGTGGTCTCTTTCTTGCCTATGAGGTAGTTCAATTCCCGGGAACGGTCCGCCAGGGGGCGGATAAGCTCCGGGGGTGTGTATTTGCCGAAGCCTCCGCCCACGAAGGCCGTCCCGCCGGGCCTGAGGACGCGGAGGATGGCCTGGTGGTCGACCTTGAACAGCGACGGGAAGAACAAGGCCCCTCTGAAGACGAGAAGGTCGATCGTGTCGTCCTCGATACCGCTCAGGTCCGGCGACGTCTCGACGATCTCGACCGTGTCCCCCATGCTTCGTCTTTCTATCTCACCCTTGTAAAAGGTGTCCATTCCGCGAGGGAAGAAGGCTATGCGAAAGGAGCTCCCGATCCCCTGTCTGACAAGATCGTACACAACGCCGCAAAAAGGGCCGACTTCCAGGACCGATCCCGCCCTGCGGCCACAAACTTCGCCGATGTGCCGTGCCAGGTGGGGATAGACCGGCTCCCAGAGGGTATTGATCTCGCAGATGAGGGGAAGCATGCCGTGAAGTATACCAAAAGGTCCGGGAAAGGTCTATTCCCTTCACGCGGGCGGGTGGAGATGGTGTTGAATTGACCCTTGTTGCCCTGGCGTCGAATCGGCCGCGCTGTTCTTCGTCTGTTTTTCAACGTCATCGACCCGGCCGGCAAGAAGATTGAGCCTCCTCAGGTCGTCTGCCGTGAACCCTCTCTCCCCGTAATAAATCCTCTCGAATTCCCGGGCAAATTCCATGCAGGCTCTCCTCAGGTCGTCATCGCCGATGCGCCTGAGGAATTCCTCCAGGCCCTCCGATGCATGCTTTTTGTATCCTGCGGCCTCGAGCCGCTTGAAGAAACGGTCAAGCACCGCCAGTTCTCTGTGTTTCATCGAGGCGATGAGGAACCGTACCAGAAAGACAAGACCGATGGCTGCCGCAAAGAGCGCGGAGTACAGCGCCATCTTCTTCATAAGGGGAGAAAAGGGGAAGGATGACGGCCTCTTGAGGCCCGATACAATGGTTCTCGTTATGGATATCTGCCTTTCAAGGTTGTAGGTGAGGACTATCCCGTACCAGTAATAGTTTATGGTGTCGACGAACATCTGTAACCTCAGGAGAACCCCTCTGCCCGAGCTGGATGAAAACGCCGCCCCCGCCGGTGTCGGATCGAATCGGACCCACCCTTTTCCCGGAATGTGGGCTTCCACCCAGACGTGGGCGTTCTTCTGGGGTACAAGGTAGTAATTGCCCAGTTCATTGTAGTATCCGCCGTGGTACCCTCCGACAAGACGGGAGGGGATGTCGTTCACGCGCAGGAGTACGGCCATTGCCGAAGCAAAGTACTCGCAATTGCCCCTGGGGGAATCGAAGAGAAAGGTTTCGAGAGGGTTCTTTGATACAGGAAGGTCCTTGAGGGAATAATTGTACCTGTCGGAGGCAAGGTGACCGAGGATGCGTTGCACGGTGGCGTTCCTGTCGCCCCGAACGGCAAGGCCCTTCGCCAGGGAGACAAGGCGCGGAGAGAGGTCGGCCGGAAGCTGCAGGTGGGTCTTCAGGGCGATGTTCTCCTCGGGTATGACGTTCGAGAGCGCCGACAGGGCGGTGTAGCGGATCCGCCTGTCTATGAAGCCCGGTATGGTAAAGGTGAGATCGTCATTCTTCCGTGCTCTTCTGAACTCGATATGGACGGGCTTGTCGAGGGCGAAGAGGGATGAATTGTCGTAAGGTTCGAGATAAATCGTCTGGCTTACCGTGGTGCCGACGGGTCCCCTGGCCCTGCCCGGCGTGTAGATGCCGGGTTTGGTGCTCTTCCAGGAGGTCCCGTCGAAGTGGTTGAGGGTGATGCCCCTCCAGTAGAGGCTGGATTCATCCACCCTGTCCATGGTGGCCCTGAATATGATCCTTTCATCCTCCTGAATATCGGATACCTGGCCGAGTCTGACGTTGTCCGTGAACCCTGCCCGTGCCTTGTCGGGCCTGTTGAGAAAGGTGAGGATGGGGTAACTGGTGCGGGGCAGGATGACGAACATCGCTGTGGAGAGAGGGATAGCCAGGAGCGGTATCCACAGGCATCGCGCGATCATCGTCCGCACTGTGCCGTTCGTGAGCTCCATCTCCGGGTCCTGGGAGTAGAAGGTAAGGAAGATGAGCGACAGGGACAGGAGGAGGAAGAAGACAAGCAGATATGCCACGAAGGCCATTCCCATGGTCATGAGGCCCAGTCCCGCGAGCACGAAGAGGGCGAGGGCATAGATCTGCATGAAATCGCGGACCTCTTTGCGTTCCAGGTACTTTATACCCATGAGAACGAAAATGGCCTCCATGATATGCCCTATCAGGTCCTGCACGTCGATCCGTATGAGAAAATACAGGATGACGGCCACCGAAACGACGGTGAGGATCCACCGCGGGATGGAGACTTTTTTCACATCAAGGTATACCGAGAGAGTCATGGCGGCGAAGAGCAGGAGGGGATACATAAAGGGAATGTGGCCGGAGACGGCAACGATGCAAAGCACTCCGGTAATGTACGTGAAAACATCAACCACGGTACGGACCTTCATCTGTGTGAAATGAATCCTGATCATACGCCTTCAGCGAACCCTAATCCGTCCCCATCACCCATAACCCATCATCCATGCTTCTCATACACCGCCAGTTCCCTCAGCATGTTCAGCCTGTGGACCGCCGTCACGTCGGGGGGGTAGAGACGTCCGTCGATCTTAAGGCCCACAGGCACGTTGTTCCTGAGAAGCTGGACGATCGTGTAGGCGACGCAGGAGATACGCTCCTCGATGTCCCTTATGAGAACCCTGTCGAATTCGATGACGACGGGCCGATAGGACAGTGACGAATGCTCCTTCGTCTTGAGCCTGCCCGTCCTCGCCGTTGCCTTCCAGTGGATGTACTTGATGGGGTCTCCCCGGACATACTCCCTGATGGAGACAATGTCGGAGTCGTATCCTATCCTATCGGATGTTCTCTCCCCCCTCGATCTGCCCTCCTTGCGATACAGACTTGCCAGGTCACAGGCCTTCAGTCTCGGAAGGACCGTTATCGTGTAGGTCCGGCTGAGTCTCTTGAACCGGGTGAAGAAATTGAAGGGGAACACGGAGTACACCCTGGGATCCTCTATGGTGTGAAGACCCCGTTCATGAAAGGTCACGCCGGTGTAGACCGAAGAAGTTCCCCTGACCGGCGTGAAGGGTACAAGGGCCGAGATCCGGTCGGCGTGAAGGCCTATGAGAAAGGCGGGAAGAAACCTGCGGCGGTTCCGCATCGTTACCTTCACGGGGACCCGGCTTCCCGCGTAGATCTCCTGGGGGAAATCAATCGTGAGGTCCAGCTTCGAGAGGTTCGTCTTCCCGAACACCCCCGATATGCTCATGAAGCTCAGGAGCGCCGAGACGACGAGAAAGACAAGGTTGTTGTTGGTGTTGGCAGCCGCGATGCCAAGGAAGATGGTGAGTGCTATGTAAACGAAACCTGCCCTGGAGATCTTTATTACAGGGGTGTGGGAACGGCGTCTACGATCGATCTCACGACCTCCCTTTTGTTGAGGTTCTCGTACTCTTCCTTGAAGATGACGCGGTGAGGGATGGTGTACTCGACGAGGTCCCGTATATCCTCGGGTATGACGAAGTCCCTGTCGTGGAAGAAGGCGTTGGCCCTCGCGGTATTGACGATCGTCAGCGCTCCCCGTGTCGAGAGTCCGGCCGAGAGGTACTCGCTCGTTCTCGTCTCCTGTATGATGGAAAGGGTATATTCGAGGATCCTGTCCGAAACATGAATACTGTGGGAGATCTCCTCCTGGATGCGGGAGACCTCATCCTGGCTGACGACGGGTTCGATGTCGTATATGTCCTCCCTCTTGCCCCCGATCCTGAGGATCTGTTTTTCGGCCTGCCGCGACGGATAGCCGATGCTGATCTTCATCATGAAACGGTCGAGCTGCGATTCGGGCAGGGGGAAGGTACCGAACTGTTCCGCCGGGTTCTGTGTGGCTATGACGCAGAAGAGCCGGGGGAGCTTGTAGGTCTTGCCCTCTATGGTAACCTGTTTCTCCTCCATGGCCTCGAGGAGCGCGCTCTGTGTCTTGGGCGTGGCACGGTTGATCTCGTCACAGAGGACGATATTGTTGAAAATAGGTCCCGGATGGAATTCGAACTCCCCCGACGTCTTGTTGTATATGGACAGCCCGGTGATGTCCGTCGGAAGAAGGTCGCTCGTGCACTGGATGCGGCCGAAGGTGAGGCCGAGGGACTTTGCGATCCCGATGGCGAGAGTTGTCTTCCCCAGGCCCGGAAGGTCCTCTATAAGAAGGTGCCCCCGGGAAAAGAAGGAGATAAGCGACAGGGCGAGGGGCTTCTCCTTACCCTGCAGATATGTCGAAAGGGAGTCGCTGATGTGCCTGATCTTGTTGACGTCGAGCCCGATGGCGAGGTCTTTGCTGTCCATGGACGTCATTGTAACACAAAAGAGGGGGCAGGGGATAGGGGATAGGGGAGCAGCCCCCTCTCTTGACAAACCACCCCGATTCCGCTTGAATAGAGGCATGCCATCTCTTCCCCGGTTCCCTCTTTTCAAGCCCGTCGAACTCCCGGACAAGCCGGTCATTGACGGTATCCTCCGCGAGTACCGGCCCTTGACGTCGGAACTTACCTTTACGAACCTTTTCATATGGAGAAAACACTTCGACCTTCAATGGTCGGTTCACGAGGATTGGCTGTGTATCGTCGGTAAGGAAGACCTGTGCCCGAGATTTGCCATGGGGCCCATAGGTCCGCCGGGGCGGGCAGGCACCACGAGACTCCTCCTGGAATGGCTCAAGGAGCATGCCGGGGATTCCGGGCCCTGCATAGAGCGCGCCGACGAGCGGCTTGCCCTCGAGGTATCGGGCGAGCCCGGGTTCCTGGTGGAAGAGACCCGGGAGCACTTCGACTATGTCTACCTGACCCGGGATCTCGTAGATCTCGCGGGTGGTGCGTACCGGGCCAAACGGAACCACATCAATCAGTTCCATCGCGCCGTCGCCTCGTACACGTACGAAGAGCTTGAAGAGCAGCACGTCGGGGAATGTCTCGCGCTGCAGGAAAGGTGGTGCCTGGTCAGAAGGTGCGAAGAGGACCTTAATCTCCAGGGCGAATGGGAGGCGACGAAAGAGATCCTTATGAACCAGCGCTCCCTGGATGTGTCGGGGGCCGTCATTATAATCGACTCTGCGGTCAAGGGTTTCACACTGGGCGAGCCCCTGGGAGATGACATGGCGGTGATCCATATAGAGAAGGCCGATCCCGAGATACCCGGCCTGTATCAGCTCATCAATCAGCAGTTCTGCGCCAGGCGCTGGAGCAGTGTGAGGTTTGTCAACCGGGAGCAGGACCTCGGGATACCGGGGCTCCGGGAGGCCAAGCTTTCCTACAACCCCGACCATCTCGTCAAGAAATACAGGATAATGCTGCAAAAGTGACGGATAGAGGATGAAGAACACAAGAGGAGAGAAGAAAGGGACCGTCGGTCTTTCCGCCGAGGAAATGGAACGGTATTCCCGGCAAATGATGATCCCCTCGATCGGACAGGAGGGCCAGGAACGCCTCAGGGCTGCGAGGGTCTGCATCGCCGGTGCCGGAGGGCTGGGGTCGGTTTCGGCGTATTACCTCGCCGCCGCCGGAGTGGGACGGATCCGGATCATCGACCGGGACAGAGTGGAGTTGTCGAACCTGAACAGACAGATCCTCCACTCCACGGACGACCTCGGTGAGGCGAAGGTCCTCTCCGCCCTCGACAAACTCAAGAGACTGAACCCTCACTGCCGGGTGGAGGCCATCGAGGCGGAGATCGATGAGAACAATGTCTTCAAGGTAATCGGCGGCTGCCAGGTCGTCATCGATGCCCTCGATAATATCAGGACGCGTCGGGCCCTCAATCTGGCGTCCGTGAGGAGCCGGATACCCCTCATATACGGAGGCGTCGAGGCCTTTTCGGGGATGGCGTCCACCTTCGTGTCCGGTGAGACCCCTTGTTTTGAGTGTCTCTTTTCCCACATCTCCGATGAAGAGAGGAGAAGAGGCGTGGTGGGGCCCCTTCCGGCCGTCATAGGGTCCATACAGGCCCTGGAGGCCATGAGGATCCTCCTGGGAGAGGGCCCGTCCCTCGCCGGGACACTGCTGTACTTCTCTGGAAAGAACATGACCTTCCAGAACATCACCGTGGAGAAGAATCCTTTGTGTTCTGTCTGCGGAGATCCCGTCCCGAAGGAATAGCTCCGGTTTTCCTTGAACGTTATCGGTGTCTCAACATCGCAGGCACATGTCTTAACCATATCATCGTGAACACCGTCCTGTTTCAGGACGGTCCGTGATCTGATTCCTGCCGATCTGCCGGTAACAATACCTGAAACCACATCTGTCGTGGCCCTCCGGTGTCATTGCGCGGTGCGATCATCCCATACTTGATTCACGGCAACCTCGCCGTGGATAAACTGCCTAACAATTAGATAGCGTTCCTTACGAGCGGGAAGTGTCCGCCGCGAAGCGTCTTGAGGTGTGGTCGGTCATACCGTCATTCCCGCTGGATCAAAAGCAAATCGAGCCCTGGAGGGTGCCATGGAAACGAGAAGATATCCGTACGGGACTGGAGTATTAAGGCGTGCCGTCGCGTTGCTGACCATACTGACCTTTCTATTTGCCGGCTATGTCAGCCCGGTGGCCGCCGATGATATCACGGTGCAGATCGGTGAAGGTGAAACCAGGAGCAACGATGGTGGCCTTCACTGGAAGAACGGAAAGCTTACCATTATGAATTCGGGTGTCGTGGAGGCGACGGGTCCTGAGGTTGTTCATGGCGTGTCCGTGGAGAACGGAGGCCTCAATGTCACCAACAACGAGAACGCCCGGATCACGGGAAAGGTCAATGGAGTGGTGACGAGTGGCACCAGCAGCGGGGCGCGGATCGAAAACAAAACGGGAGCCACGATAGAAGGCGGTGAGTTTGGCGTCATGTTCCTGGACACCGGGGGTGCCGTAGTAAACAGCGGCAACATTACGGGCGGGGTATACGCGGGCGTCTACAGCGCCTATGAAACCAGCGTCACCAACGACAAAGGCGGGTCGATCGCCGGTGGCGAGACGGGTGTGGACGTCAGGATCGGCAGCGTCACCAACTCGGGCACCGTCACCGGGGGTAGTCACGGAGTCAGGGCATTGACGGTCACGAACCGGACCGGCGGTGTCATCGCGGGCAGGGAAGGCAGCGGTGTGCGGCTCACAGACGGTGGAACCGTTACGAACGACGCAGGTGGTTCCATCGCCGGCGACAGGAACGGCATCACGATGGGTTACGGTACCGTCACGAACACGGGCACGATCGGTGAGGTAAAGGACGGCACGGGCACGACCACGGTGGCATCGAAGGACGGCATTACTATCGGCAATTATTCCAGCGATCAGACCGCAAAGGTCACCAACGCCTATGATGCCGCCACGGATATGGGTGGGAAGATCACGGGGACTCGGTACGGTATCCATGTCACGTCGGGGGAAGCCAATATCGCCAATGAGAAGAAGGCGACGATCACCGGAGGGGAGTCCGGCATCTATCACGAGGGCACCGGTACCATCACCAACACCGGCACTATAACAGGTCAGCAGACCGGTGCGACTCTCACCGGCGCTGCCACCGTTAGGAATAGCGGCGGTGGTACCATAGCAGGGGCCGAAAGCGGCATCACGATGAACTACGGCACCGTCACGAACACGGGCACGATCGGCGAGGTAAAGGACAGCACGGGTGCGATCACGGTGGCGTCGAAGTACGGTGTTGCCGTCAACAACACCTCTGCCGATCAGACCGCAAGGGTCACCAACGCCTACGATTCTGCCACGGGTACAGGCGGGAAGATTACTGGCACTATATACGGCATCCATGCTGAGGGTGTTAATGTCAATGTCGCGAACCAGGCAAAAGCGACGATCACCGGAGGGGAGTCCGGCATCTATCACGAAGGCACCGGTACCATCACCAACGCCGGCACTATAACAGGTCAGCAGACCGGTGTGACTCTCACCGGCGCCGCCACCGCCACGAACACAGGCGTGATCGAAGGCAAGAAGAAGTATGGAGTTGAGATGAAGAACTCAGG